>ENA-UOYA01002129-UOYA01002129.1-activated-sludge-metagenome-genome-assembly--contig:-NODE-2129-length-19706-cov-18.821841_pt1 | contig 19706 bp, 16 predicted proteins | sample MGYA00238163_ERZ764804 | MGnify/ENA primary metagenome ERZ764804 (study PRJEB28919, sample SAMN05720223) | activated sludge metagenome | isolation source: Anaerobic digester | place: Hong Kong... | reverse complement strand
ATGTTTGAAGCAACTTCGGCTAATCACAAAACAGGACTTGACAATCTGTTTTTTTTGGTTATTATGAGGTTAAATTGTATAATAATTGTAATTTGATTATTTTTGGTTATACCTTATTATTTTTATCACTCACCATACCCAACAAATTTTAAGTCGGTTGTATAAAGGAAAAAGCAGCATGAAGAATTACCGTATGTTCACTTTATTCCTGATTTCTGCGGGAATCACCCTTTTGGCGCTGGTTTTCATTTTGCGCCCCAACACCAGCGCCGATGCGCCCATCAGCCCGCAAAGCATCTCGGGGATGGAAAACATGACGCTGGAACCCTCAAAAAACGCGCCCATGCCGGCCAACGCCACCCGCGTTCCCGCCCAACCGCAGCAAAACGCGGTCAGCCGCGATGAATTGCTTACCCAATTAAATAATTACCGGCAAAAGGCGCAGGAACAATTCCCGCTCAACCAGGCCGGATGGTACCATTCCACCTGGACGGTGGATAACGCGGTCGGCGGCGGCAGCATGCCCAACGGCGAACCCATCCCGGCCCAATACACCTCCGAATCCTGGTATTACGTGGATGAAGAAGGGATGGTGATCCGGGTGATCACGCTGATGAAGACGCCCGAGGGCGAGGTTTTTCAGGCAGGCGCTATCGACGGCGGTAAAGGTCGCAATTCGGCCTTCAGCGATGTTACCGACAACGAACCCTACCCCTTTACCGATTTGCTAAACGGCAGCTATGACGAAATCAAATCCAACGCCGATCTAATTCCCGCCGCGCTGCGCGAGTACTCCGGCCGCGTGGAAATCAGCTTCGTGGAAGATTATCAGCAACCCGTAAAGATGGTTGGTCTCGACCAGGAAATCATCCAATCCGATATCCGTTTTACCATCGACCCCAACACCGGGCTGGTGGCAAAACGCGAAGTGCTGAGCACCTTCGTGGATGGATCACAGCGCGTCATGATGAGCTATGCTTTCAGCCCGTTGACTGCCGTTGCGCAACCCACGGATGAAGCACTGGCCTGGTATGAGGATTTGACGAAAAAATAAGAAACAAACGTTGATCGGCGCAATCTTGATGGTCCAGGTCTCCCGACCGGGGCCATTTTTTCTGCCCGGCCGGCGATCCTCCCCCTGGGTCAGATTAATCCAGGATGTGAAAACGCCGCGGACCTGTTCAAATGATTGACAAGCGTCCTGTGCCTGCCTATAATTCGGATATATATAGTCGGATTACACCGACCATCATTACCGCTACACAGGAGAAACACATGTCCGCAACCACCACTCCCGCGCGGGGCTTTCAGATCGCCGACCCGCCCATCGCGGAAAAACTCTTCGGCAACACGCGTTGGGCCTGGATCTGGCTGATCCTGCGCGTTTACCTCGGCTACACCTGGATATCCTCCGGCATTGGCAAACTTTCGAACCCCGGCTGGACGCAGACCGGCGAAGCGCTGAAGGGCTTCTGGGAGCGCGCCGTGCTGGTGCCCGATGCGCCCGCCCGGCCCGCCATTGCCTTCGACTGGTACCGCGCGTTCATTCAAAACCTGCTCGACTCGGGCTCTTACACCTGGTTCTCCAAGCTGGTCGTCGCCGGCGAGATCCTGATCGGCGCGGCGCTGATCCTGGGCGCGTTCACCGGCATTGCCGCCTTCTTCGGCGGCTTCATGAACTGGAATTTCATGATGGCCGGCACCGCCAGCACCAACCCGCTGCTCTTCACCATCGCCATCCTGCTCATCCTGGCCTGGAAGGTGGCCGGCTGGTGGGGCATGGACCGCTTCCTGCTGCCGGCGGTCGGCACGCCCTGGCAGCCCGGCAAGGCCTTCAAGAAAACGGATTGACCTGCCGGTTGACCGCAAAGCACCCAAACCCCACGGCGGGCCGTGGGGTTTTTCTGTCCCGCCGCAAGACAGATCGCGAAACAATTACGCCATGAAACGCCCGCTGCTGTTCTTCATCCCGTTCGCGGCTCTGCTGCTGACCGGGTTGTTTTTTAGCAGGTATTCAAATCATCATTTTCGATAGGCTATGCGCAGCATTCGCAACACAGGCATTAATTTCTTCGGCTGCGCTTGAAAATCAGCCATCAAAAAACCGCTTTTCTTACGTGATCCACTCGCGGGGCAGGTGCGCCGTGCGGTTGTGGTAGTGCACCATTGGCCGCTCGTCGAACTCCACCCGCGTGATGCCGGTGTTGTTCATCAGCATCCAAACGCCGGGCACTTCCTCCAGCCCGGCCACTGCTGCGAGGAAATAGTTATAGAATGCGCCGTGCGTCACCACCGCCACGCGGTCGTGGCTGCCGCCGTGCCGCTCCAGCAGCTGCGCCAGCGCCTTGCGCGCGCGCGGCAGACGCTCTTCGCGCGCCTCATAATCGCGGTTCCACCAGCCGCTCTCGTCCAGCCAATCCGGCAGCACCAGCCGCGGGAAGCGCTGCTCGAAAAACGAGCGCGGATTGCCCGCCAGGCCCACCGGCAGCCCGGTTTCTTCGTCGTCCAGGTAAATCCCGCCGGTTTCATGCACCTCCGGCCAGGCGATCAGCGGCAGGTTGAGCGCATCGGCGATGGCCGTGCCAGTCAGCACCGCGCGCACCATCAGCGAGCAATAGACATGCGTGATGCCAAAGCCGCGCTCCGGCTTTTCGCCGGGCGTGTACTGTGTATCGAGCGGATCGCCGCTGCAAACGAATTCAGCGACACAGGCGGCCTGCTTGAGGCCCAGCTCGGTCAGCTCGGGGTCGTGCGAGCGGCCCTTGCTGCCCCCGGTCTGGTCCCACAGCAGGTTGTTGGCGGATTGCGCGTGACGAATGAGGAATAATTGCATGAATGACTCGGCTATTCAAGATAATGAATTATACCCAAAGGCCCGGTCAGTCTCCGTGAACCGTGACTGGTAAATCGTGAACCGTAACAATCCACCGCTCGCTTCACGGTTCACGCATCACCCTTCACGATTTCATTCAAATATCGTTCCTTGTTGGCCAGTCGCGCCGTCTTGCCCGAGCTGGTCTTGATGATCCAGCCCGGCCCCACCAGGCGCACCTGGCGCAGCGCGACCGCCGTGGAACGCGTGACGGCCTGGCGCACGGCCTCGGCCAGCGCCTCGCGCTCCCCCTCCCCCGCCGCGTCCACCTCGGCCACCAGCACCACCTCCTCGGTGCCGGCTGCCTCGTCGAACAGCCCGAAGGCCACCACCCGCCCGGGATGCACGCCTGGCACCTGCGAGGCTGCCGCCTCGATATCCTGCGGGTAGATGTTTTTCCCACCAACGATGATGAGGTCCTTCTTGCGCCCGGAAACGTACAGCTCACCCTCCGCCAGGTAGCCCAGGTCGCCGGTGCGGTACCAGCCGCCCAGCAGAAAGGCCTGCTCAGTGGCATCGGGGCGGCGGTAATACTCCGTCAGCATGCAGTCGGAGCGCAGCGCGATCTCGCCCACCGACCGTTCGGGCAGCTCGTTCCCCTCCGCGTCGACGATGCGCACCGCCACATTGGGCAGCGGCCGCCCGTTGGAGACCATCGTCAGCGCGGCGCGGCCGTTGCCGGAGGCCGGGCGCGCCACGCGCTCGATCTGCAGCGCGTCGCGGTCGATCACGTCCAGCCGCACCGGGCCGTCCAGCCCGGCCTGCGTCACCGCGAAGACGTTCTCGGCCATCGCGTAACAGGTCATCAGCGCGGCCGGGTTCAGCCCCCAGGCGGCAAAGCGTGCCGCGAAGGCGGCGTGGCTTTCGGCGCGGCACGGCTCTGAGCAATTGATCACCCCGCGCAGGCTGCTGAGGTCCACAGCCTGCAAATCGCGGTCGCGGATCTTTTGCGCGCAGAAGTTGTAGGCAAAGTTGGGCAGCCAGGTGAGCGTTCCGCGGTGCGCCGAGATGCTTTGCAGCAGCCGGTAAGGCGCGCGCACCCAGTCAAAGGGCGACATCAGCACCAGTTTCACGCCCAACAGCAGCGGCATCAAAAAACTGGCAATCAGGCCCATGTCATGATACAGCGGCAGCCACGAAACGATCACATCGCGCGCCGGGTCGAGCCGCAGCGCGGCCGCGTAGACCTCAAGCTGGCGCAGCACCGCGCGGTGCGAAAGCGCCACGCCTTTTTGCAACCCGGTGGTGCCGGAGGAATGCTGCAGCAGCGCGATATCGTCGGGCTGTCGCCGCAGGCCGGGCAGCGATTCCCAGTCCGGCTCAGCGGGCAGATCAGGCGCGCCGTCTGCCACCATCACGCGGCGTACTGAGGTTTCTTCACCCAGCGCGGCGCGGACCTCCGGCTCAAAATCGGCATACGTGACCACAGCCGCCGGCCGGGTGACGTCCACCAATGCGGTCAGTTCGGCGCGGTAGCGTTCGGGCAGCAGCTTTTCGGTGAGAAACGGCATGATGGCCGGGATGCTGCCGTTTAGCACGCAGCCAAAGTAAGCCTCCACCAGGTCGCTGCCGTGCTGCAGAATCAGCAGCACCACTTCGCCAGGTTGGATGCCGTTTTCAGCCAGTCGCCGCTGCCAGCCGGCTGCCGCGCGCAGCAACCCGCGCACGGTCACGATTCTCTCAGGTTGGCGGGCAAATTGCAGCACCAGCGCGGCTGCATCGGGCTCCCGCCGCAGCCGCTCCACCAGCACGCGCGCGAAGGTGCTCATGTCACTCGCGGCGCGTGTGAATCAGCTCGACCAGTTGGTCCAGCGTGTCGAAGGTGTCGGCATTCAACTCGTAATCGTCGATGCGCACGCCGAAGGTGTCTTCAACGTACAGCGCGAGGTCGACCAGGTTGAAGGAATCAATCAGCCCTGAGGATATCAAAGCCTCATCATAGCGGATCTTGCGGTTGGGCTGTTTTAGAATAACGGTGGAAATGTGTCGGGAGAGTATAGAAAAAGTATCGTCCATGGCTCAGAAAAAGGTTAGGGTTACGATACATAAATAATACCAGAAAATGGCGGAGAAACGGTATTCGGCAGGCATTATTTGTTATTCGTAATTCGTAATTCGTGATTCGTGAGCCGCAATTCGTGATTCGCTGCCCAATCCCCGCTGCGGCCCGGCCTGCGGCTTTCTTCGCTTCATCCTCCGCATGCCGGTTGATTTCTCTGGCGGTCAACCTCCGGTATAATTACTGCATGCCCGACGAACTGACCTCCCTGGCCGAACAATTGCGCCGGGTCAACCACTTTAAAAGCCTGCCCCTGGCCGATGTCATTCAAATTGTCGCTGCCGGGCAGGTGCGGCGCTATTCCCGCGGCACCACCCTCTTCGCGGAGGGCGACCCGTGCGCGGGGATGCACGTGCTGCTCAGCGGCCAGGTGGATCTGTGCAAGACCGGCCCGGAAGGGCAGGTATCGATCCTTAACACCCTCCAGCCGGTGATCATGTTCAACGAGGTGGCCGTGCTCGACGGCGGCCCCAACCCGGTCAGCGCGGTGGCGGTGGAAGATACGCTCATCTGGCGGGTGCAATGCGACCGCTTTCAAACCCTGCTCGAGCGTTACCCGCAGATCGCCCGCGGGCTGCTGTCTGTGCTGGCGCACCGCAACCGCCATATGCTCGCGCACTACAGCGACCTTTCGTTCCGCTCGGTCACCGCGCGGGTCGCCAAGCGCATCCTCACACTCAGCCAGGACGGCGCCGCACCGATCCGCCGCGCGGAATGCTCGGTGGTCAAGCTGGCCGCCCAGGTGGTCACCACGCCCGAGGCGGTTTCGCGCGCGCTCCGGCAACTGGCCGAGAAGAAAGTTCTGGCCGTCAACCGCCAGACCATCCTGGTGCTCGACAAATCCCGCCTGCAAGAGCTGGCACAGATTGACATTTGACGCGCGCTGAAATTGACAATTATCAATGACATCCCCAAGGGGGGATGTTATTCTTTAACCGCCGGGGACGTCTGCCTTGATGACATTCTGAGCGAATCAAAGCATCTGAGCAAAACAGCCTTTGCACCAGGGCAGAGCGCACCTTTCCGGCAAATGGAATTCATTTCCCACCCGTTGGAGAACGCCATGCACTGGTTCGCCGCACGCTTCAACTTTCTCTTCCGCTCCACCAAGGGGCTCATCCTGGTGGCCATTGCGCTGGTCTCGCTCGTCTCGGCGCTGTTCGGCATGCTTTCCGGGCCGATGGCCGACTTCGGCATCAAAGATGTCATCGTCCGCGCCCTGAACATCAAGCTGGTCGAAGCCGAGCGCGAAGGCCGCCTGGTCATCCTCTACCACTCCATCGCCATGGTGGTGGTGGCCATCGAAACCTACATGATCACCGACCTGCTGCCCATGAAGGACGGCCAGCGGGTGGCCATCAACAGCACCATCACCATCGGCTACCTGGCGGTGCTGTTTGGAGGCCTGCCCTTCGCCTACTGGGGGCACAACTGGGCACTGCACGGGCTCTACATCGCCGGGCTGTCGCTGATCTTCTTCGCCGGCTGCCTGCTGGTTTGGGCGCTGTGGCCGTGGCGGCCGGAATACCGCGTCAGCGACAAGGCCTACGCCCACACGCGCGGCGGCTATAACCTGGAACGGGTCGCCTTCTTCGCCATGGCGGTTGCCACGCTCATCTCCGCACTGTTTGGGGCCATTCCCGGCTCGTATTTCGGCAACGGCTTCGAAGCCTTCCTGGCCGAAAACGTGGTGCGCGAGCCGCACAAGAGCGTGCTCGACCTGGCGGTGATCGGCCACCTGCACATCATGCTGGCCCTCATTGCCGTGGCCTGCGCGCTGATCATCTCGCGCTGGATGGACTTCAAGGGCACGCTGCACAAGCTGGCCATGCCGCTGATGATCGTCGGCTCGATTGTGCTCTCGATGGGCACCTGGCTGGTGGTGCCGTTTGAAGCTGCCGCCCACGCCATCATCTACGGCGGCTCCACGCTGGCCATGCTCGGCGCGCTGTTCCTGGTGATTTTCTCCTGGCGCAAGCTGATCCGCACCGGGCTGGCCGAAAAAGGCATCCGCAAGGGCAATTTCTTCCAGGCGGTGGCCGCGCTCACCCGCGACCCGCTCAAGTTTGGCGCCACCTGGCAAATGGTCTTCATGAACTTCACCGTGAGCGGCGTGGGCATTTTCACCGCGGTCAAACTCGACGAAATCTTTCGCAAGTGGCAATACATGGACGAACGCCCCATCCTGACCGGGCACTGGCACATCCTGGCCACGCTCACCGCCACCATTCTGCTGATGTACTACGCCGACTTCGCCGGGTTGAAGGGCAAGGCGCGCCAGTGGTTCGGCTGGCTGCTGATCATCTTCTCGGACCTGGCCTTCGGCGCGGTCACGATCTACGAAATGCGCCGGTTGATCGTCCCCGAGGCCGTGCAGCAGCCGCTGGTCAACACCACCACCATCCTGGGCGACATCGGCCTGGCCACCGTGCTGGTCGTCCTGGCCGCGCTGATGGTCTGGCGGCTGATTGACCTGTTCAAGAAAAAGGGCCGCTGGACGAAGGAAGTCGACCAGAAACTGGAAATCTTTGAGGAGGTGAAGCAGTGAAAAAGCTCATCCCCCTGCTGCTGTGCGCTGTTTTTCTGCTCTCCGCCTGCCAGCCGGTCGACCTGGACGCACCCGTCCCGGTGTACGACACCGGCATCGACCCGGAGTCCTGGGCGCTGATCCCTGCCGGCGAATTCCTATCCGGCCAGTTCGACAAAGAAACTGACATCCCCTACGACTACGAAATGATGGTCACGCCGGTGACCAACGACCAGTACGCCGCCTACCTGAACGCCGCGCTGGCGGACGGCTCGATCAAGATCAGCGAGAACCAGGTTTCAGGTTACTACCCCGGCGATGTTTTCCGCGGCGCACGCCACGAGGAGGAAATCGCCGCTGGAGATTACCTCTACATCCCGCTGGACGACCCCGCGCTGCGCCTGGCCTTCGACGGCAGCACGTTCAGCGCCAAGCCCGGGTGGGGCAACCACCCCATGACAATGGTGTCGTGGTTCGGCGCCAAGGCCTACTGCGAATACTACGGCGGCCGCCTGCCCAGCGAGCTGGAGTGGGAAAAGGCCGCCCGCGGCAGCGCCGACAACCGGCCCTTCCCGTGGGGTGAGACGATCACGCGCAACCGCGCCAACCTCATTTTCAGCCGCGACCCCTTCGAAAACATGGCCACCTTCGGCTCGCGCACCACGCCGGTGGGCTTCTACAACGGCCAGGTCTACGACGGCTACCAGACGCTCGATTCACCCAGCCCCTACGGCCTGTATGACATGGCCGGCAATGTCTGGCAATGGACCGGCGACGTGTATGAGAACCAGCATTACCGCTACATGCGCGGCGGCGGCATGAACAACTACGAAAATGCCCTGCGCGTGTGGGTGCGCAACAACGCCACGCCGGTCTTCACCGGCCCGGCCACCGGCTTCCGCTGCGCGCGCGGCGGTAAATGACCCCGGGGAGCCTGGCATGAAAACATTGATCGCAAAAATCCGTCTGTACCTGCCGCTCTTCAAGAGCCTGCAGACCGCGCTGCTGACCATCACCGGAGTGGCGGGCTTTATGAGCGCGCGCTGCCCGGTGACGCATTGGACGCAAATGGCCGGGCTGCTCGCCTCGCTGATCCTGGCGGTCGGCGGCAGCACGGTGATCAACATGTGGTACGACCACGACATTGACCGCGTGATGGACCGCACCCACCACCGCCCGCTGGCCCAGGGGAGCATCCCCTTGAATCGCGCGCTCTACCTGGGGCTGCTCACCTCGGCAGCCGGGGTGGGGCTGGGGCTGCTGATGTCGCCGCTGTACGGTGCGGTGCTGTTCGCGGGCATTTTCTTCGACGCGGTGGTGTACACCATCTGGCTCAAGCGGCGCACGTGCTGGTCGATCGTGTGGGGCGGCATCGCCGGCGGCATGCCCATCCTGGCCGGGCGCGCGTTAGGCCTGGGCGCGCTGGACGGCATCGGCGCGCTGCTGTCGCTCTCGGTGCTGTTCTGGATCCCCACGCACATGCTCACCTTCAGCCTCAAGTATGCCGCCGACTACCGCGCCGCGCGCATACCCACCTTCCCGTCCACCTACGGCGAGGCCGTCACGCGCAAGGCGGTGGCCTTCTCCAGCATTGCCGCCAGCCTGCTCATGCTCTCGGCCACCGTGCTGACCGGCGTGCAGCGCGGGTCGCTGCACCTGCTGGGGCTGCTCTCCGGCGGGCTGATGGTGCTGGCCTTCCTGGCGCTGGTGCGGCCCTCCAACCGGCTCAATTTCGGCCTGTTCAAGTACGCCTCGGCTTACATGCTGGCGGCGATGATCCTGTTAGCCCTGTAAAACCCGATTTTCATTCATAGGAGAACGCAATATGACCCCCAACAGCGGACTGGCGAAATTTCTGCGCTTCATCGGCATCCTGTTCATGTCGCTCACCGCGGGCTTCACCGTGCTGGGCGGTGCGGGCACCAGCTGCGCCGCGCTATTCCCCACAAACTGGGACAGCATGGCGCCCCTCGCCCCCTATCAGTGGCTCTACATCCTCTATGTCGTCGTGACGGTCGCTATCGGCATCCTGGGCATCCGCGCGGTGGTGCTGCTGGTGAAGGGAGCGCCGAATGCCTACAAGGCCGCACTGACCGCGCTGCTGGCCGGCACGCTGGTGGGTGTGATTCACATTGCCACCTCGCGCGCGCTGCGCGGCAGCTCCATGCCGGTGGACGCGGTGGTCGGCACGACCGTCATCACGCTGGTCATCTTCCTGCTCTTCCGCATCCCGGGAATCTGGCAGGGCGTTGATTACACCAAAGCGCCGAAGAAGGAAAAGAAAACCTCCGGCGGCGCGTCTGCCATCGTCCTGGCAGGGCTGTGCTGGACGATTCAATACCTGATGGCCGGCACGCACACCTGGGGCGGCGTGAATTACGCGGATGCCTTCAACACCGGCATGACCCTCAGCGGACTGCTGCTGGTGCTGCTGGGCGCCGGTCTGCTGGCGAGCGAATGGCTGCCGCGCCCTGCACGCCAGGCCCAACCCGCCGAGGCGCGCCGCTAGCAATCAAGCACGCTCGAGAGGCAGAGCGAACCTTTCACCCTCACACGATTTTCATTCCACATCAGCAGCGGCATGCAATGCCGCTGCTTTTTTTGGCACGAAGATATTCTGTTGCGATCCCATCACTTCCGCGCGGCTAGTGTGTCCTCAGAAATATCCAACCGCGCATCCATAACATTGGGTTTCGTCCGGCTTCAACCGCCCAGGTACTGCTCCTCGCTGACCGGCTCGAACCAGTCCGAGCCCTTGCCGTTCACCCGCTCCGCGATGGCAATGTGCGTCATGGCGGTGGCGGGCGCGGCGCCGTGCCAGTGCAACTCACCCGGCGCGATCCAGACCACGTCGCCAGGGTGAATCTCCTCCACCGGTCCACCGTGGCGCTGCACCCGCCCGCAGCCAGCCGTGACGATCAACGTCTGGCCGAGCGGGTGGCTGTGCCAGTGCGTGCGCGCGCCGGGCTCGAAAGTCACCGCCGCGCCGAAGGATTTTGACGGCTCCGGCGCGTCGAAAAGAGGGTCGATACGCACCGTGCCGGTGAAATAGCCGGCCGATCCTTTTTCAGAAGGCCGCGATCCCGCGCGTTTGATTTCCATTTTTGCGTCCTTTTTGCCAGTATACCCCATTCTGCACGGGCGAGCCGCTGACTTGCCCAACCAGAAGATATTTTGCGGTCAGGTACCAGTAATTCTTCGTCCATTTTCCCTTTCAGCATTACAATTGCTTCACACATCCCTGTTCAAGGCAACCCCACTATGGAATCCACCCCTCCCCGCCCGCCCGCGCGCGACCTGGTGCGCTGGGCAGTCAAAATGCTCGCGCAGCTCGTTGTTTTTGGCCTGATTCTCTTTCTCGTCGCCGGCCGGTTGAACTGGCGCGGCGGCTGGGCTTTTATTTTGATCGGCGCGGCCACCCAGGTGCTCAGCGCAATTCTTTTTTTGCCCAAGCACGCTGACCTGATCGCCGAGCGCTCCAAAATGCAGGCCAACACCAAACCCTGGGACCGCGTCCTGGCGCCGCTGGTTTCAATGGCCGGGCCGCTGGCGCTGGTGCTGGTGGGCGGGCTGGACGCACGCTTTCACTGGTCAGCCGAGCCGCCGCTCTGGCTGTTCCTCCTGGCGGTTCTGGTCGGGTTGGGTGCCAGCATCTTCGTGCTGTGGGCCATGCTGACCAACCGCTTCTTCGCTGCCACCGTGCGCATCCAGGCGGACCGCGGCCACCATGTGGTCGATTCCGGCCCCTACCGCATCGTGCGGCACCCCGGCTATCTCGGCGCGGTCGTCTATGACCTGGTCGTTCCGCTGGTGCTCGGCTCATGGTGGGCTTTCATCCCGGCCGTCGTGACCGTGGCACTGATTTTCGTGCGCACCGCGCTCGAAGACCGCACGCTGCAGGCCGAATTGCCCGGCTATACGCAGTACGCGCAGCGCACGAAATTCAGGCTGCTGCCGGGGATCTGGTAAGCTGAAACGTCGGGTTTCGGAATTAGCCGTTTTCGTTGAACGCTCTGCGCCTCCCCCGGCTGCGGGTCAATGCCACCGTCCCTCTACCCGACCCACAAAAACTGGCCAGCTTGATCAGAAAAAATAATACAGCCGGGGCGGGTACCCGCCCTGCAAGGGTGAGACCCGCCCCGACGAATTGATTGGCCTATCCTGCGTTCTGAGGGATCTTCCTCATCCCGCAGCAGCACGGAACGGCTAGGGCTTTAAGAGTGTGATCGCGGTCTCGACATTCGCCGCGGCATCATAGTAGTAACCGGCCGCCGTCACGTCTGCCACCGTGAAGGTCACTGAGGTCTTGGTCGTCTTCATGGTGGCGCTGGTCACAGAGCAGGTGCCGGCTGTGCCGGTGGTGCAGGTGGCCGTGCCGGTGGTGCCGCCGCTCCACGCGCCGCTCACCACCGCGCCGCTAACCGGCGCGCCGCTGCCGTCCACCACGCTGATCGTCACGGTCGCCTTCCAGGATTTAGAAGTGACCTTGATCGACACGCCGGACAGGTCGGCCACATGCAGCGGCAGGTCTTCGCCGCCGCCGCCGCCGGTCAGCGCGTCAATGGCGGCCCTGGCCTGCACCAGGCCGTAGCCGTAGTACACATCGCGCCCGGCCGCGCCCAGGTCCTCTGCCGTGCTGGTCAGCGCTGCGCGGATTTCGGCGTTGGTCGCCGTTGGCACCGCGCTCCACACCAGCGCCGCTACCGCCGAAGCGTGCGGCGTGGCCATCGAGGTGCCGTCGTAATATTCGTAGCCGCTCACGTTGGTGTACAGCGTACTGGAGACGGTCGCCGTCTGGCCCAGCCGGTTGGCCACCAGGAACAGCCCGTCTTCCTGAGAGAGGCTCACCGCCACGATTGAAGAGGAGTAGCCGTCACCCAGCGTGCCCAGGAAACCGCCGGGGACATTGTTGTAAATCACCGCTGCCGCGCCGCCGGAATTCTGCACGTTCATCACCTTGTCATAGAAGGAAATGTCGCCACGCTGGCAGAGCACCACCTTGCCGGCCCAGGCACCGGTGCTGGTGCACAGCCCGCCGTCCACCAATGCGCCGCTGGCTGTACCGCGCGCAGAGTATTCAATATGGGCGCCCGCATAGTCCACGCCATTGACGGTGACGAAAGTCTCATCGATATAGGGCACCGTGCTGAGCACGCCCACGCCCGGCGCGGCAATTTCCACCTGGCTGTTGTACTGCGAGAAATCGGCCACAACCTTGTTCTCATCGATGGCGGCCACTGACATAACCGAGTCATAGGAGGCAGGGTAGCTGAAGGCGCTGGTACCCTCGTTGCCGGCCGCCGCGATCGAGAGGATGCCGTTGGTATACAGGGTGGCAAAGCCGCGCTTCTCGGTGGTGCTGGAGGTGGGGCCGCCCAGGCTCATGCTGATAATATTGGCGCCAGCGCTGGCGCAACGGTTGGCCGCGTCGATCAGCGTCGAGCTGTAGACCCACGCGCCGTCATCGCCAAACACGCGCACGATGTAAAGCTGCACCGTGCCGGGGGTCACGCCCACCACGCCCAGCGCGTTGTTCATGGCAGCGATGGTGCCGGCCACGTGCGAGCCGTGCCCCAGGCCGTCGCTGTTCCAGTTGGTCGAGTAGCCGGTGACGTTGAGACCCTGGAAGTCTTCATGCCCGGTGAACAGGCCCGAGTCGATGATGCAGATCTTGCGGTTGGCGGCCGTCGGGGCACCCGCGTCCACCACGCCGTTGCGGTCAGCATCCCACACGTCGCGCGCCTGCACCATGTCAATGCCGTAGGGCACCACCTGGTCGGGCAGGTCGACAGCCCGGGCTGAGGGCATCACGCTGATCGGGTAGCGCGGTGCATCCTCTTCGATCATCAGCACATTCGGGTTGTGAACGATGCCGTTGAGCGCGGCTTCGGGCAGCGAAACCGCGAAGGTTTCCAGTTCGTCAAAGGCATAGTGGATTTCGCCGCCGGCGGCGCGCAGGCTGTGTTCCACATTGGCAGCCTTGCCCGGCGCAAATTGCACCAGCACGCGCACCTTGCCCTCATCCGAGCTGGAATAGGCCGGGTTGACATTGAACATGCTGAAGACCAGCACAGCAATCAAAGCAACAGCAAACACCGCGTTCAGTTTTTTCATTCTTGGTTCTCCTCTGGTTTTGTCGGGTCGAAAAATGAAAAAATGCAAAACAGAAATGGACCAGTTCGAGCGCTCCTCTCCTTTCCCGCCGAAAAAACCTGCTCCAGGTGCGTCAACAGACAGCCCCTGAAACCTGCTCCTGCCTGTTCAGCCTGTGCTGGATCAATTGTTTTACGGTCGCTTGGAAAATAAAGAAAAAGGTGGAGGTTCCGATTCAGAACCTGAACAACATTATGGTTCGACCTTACAAAATTGTCAACTATTTAGGATGTCAGAAAATATGGGCGGTCGGATTAAGAAACCGGGGTCAGGAAGGATCCTGACCCCATATCTGGCCGAAAAGCAGCGCGGATAACTGCTCAAAATCGGTCTCAGCCGCGCCGCTGGTAAAGCTCTTGCGCAAATTGAGCAACCAGGCTGGCATAATCCGGAAAAGCGCGCGGCCGCCAGGTGCGCACGATCGGCCAGGACCGCCTTCAGGCGATAGAAATGCCGAAACGCGCATTGGCGTTCCGCATTGGGCATTCTTTCCCCATCACCCCAGGTGACCGGTATCGTTCAGGCGCACCAACACGCGCGCACCGTATTTATCCACGCGCAGATGAGTCAAAGAACACGGGTCGATATCCAGGCTGGTCGCCTCAATGATCGCGTCATCGAGCTGCCACCACCACTGCACAATCACCGATAACACCACGTAATGGCTGACGATCACTGCTCGCTCGGCCTGGAGCGATTCCATAAACGGCTCCACCCGCTGCCGCACCATGCGCCAGCTCTCACCGTGGGGGTAAGGCACCCAGTCCTGCACCGGCTGCGAAAACGGCCGGCGCATGGCGCGCGCTTCGTCGCGCGTGCGGTAGGCGGCCAGCCCGTTGTTGATGTCGCGCAGGTGGTGCGAAACGACAGCACCCTGCCCCAACACATCCGCGATGATGCTGGCCGTTTGCTGCGTGCGCAGCAGATCGGAACAGTAAAATGCAAACGAACCGGCCCCCAGCAGCTCCTTCAGGCGCAGCCCGGTGCGGCGGGCCTGCTCGCGTCCCAGCTCGGTCAGCGGCACGTCTGTCCAGCCGCCGGTCAGGTTGCGCACCAGGTGCTCGGCCTCGCCGTGCCGGATAAGGAACAGTTCTTTCAGGGCGGTCATGGAAATATTGTAACAAAAATGACGCCTTCAGCAATTACTCTTCTGCTTTTTTAGAGAACTGATCATTTCCCAGCAATGCATTCCTTAAAGGTGGGTTCATCACGGACCTTCCCCCCTTTAATTTCTCCTTTTTCATTATTACCTCCGGCACATTTTGTGCTACCATGCGCATATCTTTGGAGGTGACCAATGAAAATGCCCATTTTGCTCCGAACCCTGCTTTTGGCTGCGCTGGCAGTTACGCTTGCCGGCTGCGACATATTGAAATCAGCGTATGAACAGCAAATCAAGCCCACGCTGGAGCAGAAGATTGAAGACAGGGTCACCGAAGTGATCGGCGCAGCAAAGGACGAGATCCGCGAGCGGATCGAGAAGCTTGAGCCCGAGCGATTTTCGTGCGCGGCCGACCCTGCGCTGTGCCCCGAGATCACCGACCCCAACATGGGCTCAGCCTGGCAGCAGGTGACGCCAGCCTTCACCAACCAGCCTGGCAACCGCCACCTGCTCTACTACCTGGGCGTGATCAACCAGTTCAGGGTGGCCAGCGCGTATGAATGCCGCTACCGCCCCTACCCCGAAAACGGCTGTGCAGCCAACACCGGCAGCAGCGACACGCGCTGCAACATTTTTGCCGGCGACGTGATGCGCGCGATGGGTGCGCCGCTGCCCACCAAGGGCGAACTGGGCATCGGCGCGGCCGGTTCAGAAAACAGCGACCCGATGACCGCCACCGCCGTGCATCTGAACGCGTGGCTTCTGGCCGGCAACGGCGGCTGGGCACGCATCGACACGGCCAGCCCCGCCGACCTGGCACGCCTGCTGGCACACCTGCGTGATGGCAAGCCCGCGCTGGCTTCGCGCAGCGATCACATCGCCGTCATCCGCCCCGAGCAGTTCATTGAAACCTTGACGGCCGACAACATCGGCGACCTGCGCATCGCCCAGGCCGGCGCGTTCAACAGCAACAACACCACGCTGCTCAAGGGGTTCGGCTCGCTGGACGGGGTGCAGATTTATATCCACGATTGAAGGATGCGAAGAACAAAAACCACGCAAGACACGAAACACACGAGAAAAGAGCTCGTCTTCTCTTTTGCTCGTGTGTTTTGATTTCTGGTGGATACTGGTTATTTCGCGTTTATGCTCTTGCTTATTTCAATCCAGGCAACCCAGATAACCAGATTGGTTCAATTCAATTCGGGGTTTTCGATCAGTGTAACGTTTTCTTTTGATGGTTTCTTTTCGTGTCTTTTGTGAGGTTCGTGGTTTAAATATCTTCTTTGCGGTTATCTCTTTTTATTTTTCGCTCCGCCAGGAACTTGACGAAAGCATCCACCACTTTCGGGTCGAAGTGCGTCCCGCTCTGCGTCAGGATGTACGGCAGCACGGCGTCTTTCGGCCAGGCCAGCCGGTAGGGCCGGTCGGAGTTGAGCGCGTCCCACACGTCCACCACCGCGAAGATGCGCGCCGCCAGCGGGATCTCTTCACCGCGCAAGCCGCGCGGATAGCCGCTGCCGTTCCACCATTCGTGGTGCGAAAGCGGAATATCCAGCGCGTTTTCCAAAAAGCGGATATTCTTCAAAAATTCAGCGGCCAGCACCGGGTGCAGGCGCATGGTTTCCCATTCCTTGTCGTCCAGCGAACCGGCCTTCAGCAGAATCGAGTCGGCGATGCCCATCTTGCCGATGTCGTGCAGCAACGCGCCGCGGCGGATGTGTTCCAGCTCGCCCTCCGGCACGCCCATGAAGCGCGCCAGCTCAACGGTCATCTCGGTGACGCGCATTGAATGGCCGCGGGTTTCGTGATCGCGCATGTCCAGGGCATGCGCCCAGCCTTCGATGGTTGCATTGTAGGCTTGCACGAGGTCGCGATTCTTTTCCTGTAAGTCTTTGAACATGCCCAGGGTGGAAAGCGCCACCGCGCCCTGCCGTGCCAGAGTCTCAAAGGTACGGTACCAGTCGACATCCGGCTTGATCCCATCGCGGCTGAAAACCTCCACCGTTCCCAACGGCGCTCCGCGCGCGATCATCGGCGCGGCATAGCCGCAGCAGTAGCCGGCAGCGTGCAGCCATTCCGTTTCCTGCGCGCCGTCCTCAATCGCCATCACCAGATTTTCCCGCAACGAGCGTCCGGCCAGGCTGTTGGCGGCGTCCAAGCGCCAGCCTTCCACCTGCGCGGCCGGCAGGCCGACGGATTGGACCGCGGTGAAATGCGCGTTGTCAGCCGCCGGCATCCAGATCACCGCAGCGTCCATTTTGAGCTGCTTAATGAACTGATCCAACAACACGCGCAGCACAATATTGTCGTCAAAAGTTGACACGATGGCCGTATCAATTTCGCGCAGCGATTGCAACTGCGAGAGCCGTTTTTGCACCTCGTTGTAGAGCAACGCGTTCTCGTAGGCGATGCCCGCGGAGCTGGCCACCAGGCCAATCAGATCCATCTTTTCGGGTGTAAAAAGCCCCGGCTCCACCGCATGAATTTCCAACACGGCCATCACCAGTTCGTTGCGCACCGCTGGTAAAATCAGCGTCGAACCATCTAGAACACGGGCGTGCTGCGCGCGAATCCCTTCCAGGATCTCTGCGGGCGGCTCTTTGGATGTGCCATTCAGCAGCATGCCGTCGTAACGCATGCCCAGCACGCGCTCCACCGTGCCATGTTCAGGATCCAGCTGCCAGATGCGGACGCTTTCCAGCCCGTCAAATGTAGAAATCAATGCATCCGCCAGGCGCGCAGGAATCTCATCCATTTCCAGGATCTCGGCGAGGCTGCGCCCCACCGCTTCCACGGCCTCAATCTGACGCGCATATTCGCGCATCTGCTCAAACAGGCTGGCCCGCTGCAGCGTGCTGGCAGTCTGATCCGAAAGCGCTTCCAGCAAGAGTTCATCCGAGTGGTTGAATGGTATGTTACGCCCCACCACCAGTGCGCCGATCAATTGGTCCTGGTTGACGATCCGCACTGCACCAATTTCACGCAGCTCAAAGGGCAGACTAAAGCCGGGTAAATTGTTAATGAAGAAACGTGCCACCCCGGTGGTGATCACCGCGCGTTTGCCAAAATATTCCTTCATTAATCCGCTCACCCGGGTCATATCGAGCCCGGTGATGGCTTCCCACTCGCCGACTGCATGGTAGAGTTGGAAGCGGTCCAACCGCTCGTTCCACAGCACCAGCACCGCGCCTTCGGCCTGGAACATTTCAAGCACCTGTCGCAGCAAAATCGGCACGCTCTCCTGCACCGAAAGCGAGGTGCGCAGCGCGTTGCTGATCTGGTTCATACCGGTAACAACCCGCTCATGTTCCACGCGTGCCGAAATGTCGCGCAGCAGCAGGGTATAAATCTGCCGGCCTTTATCGTTGGTGGCTTCAATATTCACTTCCACCGGAAGGCGCGGAGCGCCGTGCCGCCACAACGAGCCTTCAAAAACCGCGCCTTCTTTGTCGATGCGCGCCCACACCGCCGGCGAAGTCAGGTCCCAGGGCACATCGCCCAGGTCGGTGATGCGTTTGTCGGACATCGCCTCGCGGGTTAATCCGCAGGTATCCAGCACCGCCTGGTTGGCTTCGATGATTTGCAAATCGGGGTAGCTGGCGAACAAGACCATCTCGCGCGAGTTTTTATCCAGCAGGCGGAAGTACTCGGCGCGGGTTTCTTCGCGCTGGCAGGCCTGCGAGAGACGCAGGATGAGCAGAATGAGCAGCCCCGCGCAGATCACGCCGAAAATGGCAAAAATGCCCATCAGGATATAAGTGCTGCGCTGCCCGCTGGCGTAAATACTGCGCGGCAGCCGGAAGCCGATCACAAAGCTGTCGCCGCCCTGCAGTTCGTGCACCCGCACGCCGCCTGCGATCTGATTGTCAGAAATTTGCGTCACCGCAATGGAGGTGGAAGGATCTGCGCGCACAGCCACCGCCTCTGGCGAGCTGTAAGCCGCCAGGAAAAGATCGATGCGCAGATCCTCTGAAAGCTGGTTCAGGTGGGCATCGTCCAGAATACGGCCCAACATCAGCGTGCCTCGTGACGGTCCTTTCATGTCTGAGGTCAGCACTGCAGAAGTTGCAAAGGCGGTCGGCCCTTCGTGCAGGATGATGAACCCCTTCCGTGACAGGTTCACCTCGTCGGTGATCAGGGACTCCATGTGGCTGCGGATGTGCAGCAGCGTTTCTGAGGGGATCTCAGTCAGTTCTTCCTGGGTGGGGCGGTAAAATAAATCCTCGACAATGTTCCCCTCGGAATCGATCAACAGGATAAAATCGATCTGCAGTTTTTCCAGGTTCTCAGGCAGAAAATTCTTCGCAATAAATTGCTCGTCGCGGTTCTGCATGTATTCATAAATGTCATCCCAGGCGGCATAGTCCTCTGCCAGGATCAACAGATCGTCTAACTGGGTGTAAATTGCCCGTTCAACGCGCTGGGCATCTTTTTCAATCGTCTGGCGCTCTAAGCGGGCAAAATTGTTGATCAGGCGGTACGCGGTCATCCCAACGGCCACCAGAATCACTGTCAGCATTGCAAAAACCGCGAGTATCGCTCTTTGCTCGGAAGAAAGTTTCATCATATCTTGGCGCGTAGTTCCCACGCAAGCCCCCGGCACAAATAATACAACACTACCGTCAGGACAATTCCTGCCGGCTAACTGCCCAGTGCAATATTCAGGGATGCATTCCGTGATGCGTAGTTATGACAGGTAGATGGAGATGCAACTTATATAGCGGACCTCGCCCTGCTCTGATGATGCCATTTTAAGGGATTATACCTGTCAATCACCTTACAATCGCCTGATAGATTCACCGCAGGAGGGTTCACCCATTCTCCCGGTAGGACTGCCTGCCGCCTTCTTCACAATCCCGACTTTTTATGCAATAATTGCCCTGTTTTGCTTCATCGACCGCAAAAGCTTTCCTGGGACCGGCATGGAAGAAAACTCCTTCGAGGACCTGATCGAAAACCTGTTTGACGGCGTCTATTACGTCGACCGCAA
>ENA-UOYA01002124-UOYA01002124.1-activated-sludge-metagenome-genome-assembly--contig:-NODE-2124-length-19719-cov-7.471928_pt1 | contig 19719 bp, 16 predicted proteins | sample MGYA00238163_ERZ764804 | MGnify/ENA primary metagenome ERZ764804 (study PRJEB28919, sample SAMN05720223) | activated sludge metagenome | isolation source: Anaerobic digester | place: Hong Kong... | reverse complement strand
GATCGCGGCCGCGATCGCCTCGGCGCTTTCCGGTTCCACCAGCAATCCTTGCGGAACCACCTCCGGCACGGCTGCCGCCCGCACGGCGATAATCGGCTTGCCTGCGGCCATAGCCTCCAGGAAGACGATGCCGAAGCCTTCCTGAACGCTGGGCAGACAGAACACATCCGCGCGGCCGTATTCGGCAGCCAGGGCGGCCTGCGAGAGATCGCCCATCCAGGTGACGGTGTCCTCGATGCGCTTCTCGCGCCACAGGCGCATCAAACCAGCCTGTTCGGGCCCGCCGCCCACAATGCGAAATTCGATTTCGGGAATCTTGCCCCGCAGCATCGCCGCCGCCTCCAAAAGCAGGTGGAGCCGCTTGCGCGGATAGAAACGGCACACGCTGAGCACGGTGAAGCGCGGCCCGGCCTCTTGCGCGGCGTTGGTTTCGAACAGGGCACGCCAGGCGGCCAGGTCGATCAACTCCGGAACAATGGCGACCTCTTTTTCGATCCCGTAAAGCTCGCGCAACCGCGCGGCGGCGTATTGGCTCGTCGTGATGACCGCCTGGACGCGGCGAACGTGCCGCGCTTCGCAGGCCGCCTGCAGCGCCATGCTCCACCGCGTGGGGCCGCGTTCGAAGCGCATCTCGTCGGCGATGATGCCCTTGATCGAAGCAATGTGCGGGATGCCGCTTTCCACCATCCGGTAACCGTCCATATCGAAGCCGACGACGGCGTCGTAGCCGGTATGGGAGCGCCGCCGCAGCGACTCGTTGAACCACAGGCGGCGCAACGTGAAGTTGCCGATGCGTGAACCCGGCGTTGCGAAATCTACGGCTACGCCCAAGCGCTCGAGCGCTCGAGCCAGAACGTGAATACCCGCGAATGTGCCACTGCCTTCCACGATGTTTAGCGGCGTTGCCGTGACGAATAGCAACTTCAAGATTCGCGCACCCCGGTGGCTGGTCTCTTCATCAGCTTATAATGACTAATCCCGGTGAATGGCTCACCATGAGAATCATCAAAACAACGTTCCTGCTCGTCGCGCTCGCTGTCGCGGCCCTCGGCGCGGACCCGCGCCTCGATAAGTCCTCGCGAAATCCGGAGAACAACGGCTGGCTGTTCGTGCACCTGGAAGGCGACCCGGCCACAATTGGATTCCAGCACGGCTACCTGCTGGCTCCCGAGATCCAGGAGGCGCACAAGCGCGTCCGCTTCAGCATGACTCGCGAAAGCGGCAAATCCTACGACTTCATCCGCAAGGCCGCCAGGGAGGTCTTCTGGCCTCGCGTCGACCAGGAGTACCGCGAGGAGATGCGGGGTATTACCGAGGGACTCCGTGCGCGCGGCATGAAGTTGGACCTGTGGGACGTTGTGGTATTGAACGCCAGCATTGAGATGGGGGGCTACTATCTGCCGTGGCTCGATGCGCGGAAAAGGCGCGGCTCATCGCCTGACCGCTGCAGCGCGTTCGTTGCCACAGGTTCCTACACCCGGGATGGACGCCCGGTCATCGCCCACAACAACTGGAGCGGTTATCTCGAAGGCAGCTTCTGCAACATTATTTTCGACATCGTCCCCACGCGCGGGAATCGGATTCTGATGGACGGCTTTCCGGGAATGATTCACAGCGGCGACGATTTCGGCATGAACTCGGCCGGATTGATGATCACGGAAACCACCATCACGCAGTTCCACGGCTTCGATCCGAAAGGGATTCCGGAATTCGCTCGCGCGCGAAAGGCCATGCAATATGCCTCTTCCATCGACGATTTCACGCGCATCATGCGCGAAGGGAACAACGGCGGCTATGCCAACAACTGGCTGCTGGCGGACCGCAAAACCAATGAGATCGCCAGCCTCGAATTGGGGCTGAAGCACGTGAACCTGTGGCGCAAGAAGGACGGCTATTTCGTGGGAGCCAACTTCCCGGTGGACCCTAAACTGATGAAGGAGGAGACCGAGTTCACCCTCGATCCAGCCAAGAGCCCCAACGCCCGGCGCAAGCGCGCGGAAAGCCTGATGGCCGAGTACAAAGGCCGCATCGACGTCGAGGCCGGCAAGCGATTCCTTTCCGACCACTACGACACTGTCACAGGGAAGATCGATCCGAACGAGCGCACGCTCTGCGGACACATCGATCTTTCACCGCGCGGCAGCAAGCCCTGGCAGCAGGAGTACGGTCCGGCGGGCGTTGTGCAGGCCAAGGTCGCCGACGACCATATGGCCGCCCGGATATCGTTCGAAGCCGCCATAGGCCATCCCTGCGGCATAGACTTCAAGGCCGCCGAGTTCCTTCGCAAGCACCCTGCTTACAACTGGCAGAAAGGGCTGCTACGGGATATCAAGTCGGGCGCTTGGACCCTTTTTGAAGCGCGACGGTAGCTTCCCCCATCGCGCCGGGCTCGTAATATCGCGCGCGCACCCATCCAGCGTCTCGCATCTTCGCGGCGTCGGAGGTGAACACAATCTGGCAACTGTTCTCGTCGTCCGGCGGCGGTACCTTGCGGCTGGACGGCTCGACCAGCGCCAGGTACTTCAGGATGTGGTAGACGTCGCACTCCTCTGGCAGATAGCGGTCGAACTCCTGTGTGCGGAAACGCAGCCGCGCGCCGCGCTCCATGGCCCACCAGGCAATGTAGGCGCAACACTCCACGGTCCGCTCGAACCACTGCCCCCGGTCCGCGGGTACATCGACATCGAAGAAGACTTCGAGTAGGTTCTCCTGTTCGCGTTCGAATTCGCGCACCTGGAGTTCTCCGGTATGGGCGGACGCCTTCCAATCCACGTGGCGCGCGCTCTCGAACGGCTCGTAGGGGCGGATGCGGTAGAAATCGCTGCCCCGGCCACGGTAGTGCGCGGCAATCTCACCCCGGATCTCGCGCAGGATGCGGTCGAAATCGTCCTGCGGAGTGAGGCACGGATAGACCAGCACGTCGCGGCGCAGGGTCACTTGCGTGCGGCGCTCGGTGAAACCGAACGGAAAACGCGTCGAGAACAGAAAACTGTCTTCGCGGTAAATGCCCCGCCGCTCGAAAGCCACTTCGACCATTTCCTCGATCTTCGCTCCGCCTGGAATCACCGGGAAGTAGATGGCCGAAGAAAAACTACTGCCCGGCGTCCCTTCGAGCAGGATCGAGAACGACGGCACCCAACGCTTCTGGTTGCGGAGAAAGATCCGTCCAGCGACCTTATGGCGCGCCGATATGTGCTCGGGCAGAGCCAGGTCCAGTTCCAGGCCCGCCAGAGACAAGCGGCTGATGAAACCGGAGACGAGCAGAGCCGAGAGCATCGCCGCGACAATCAGGAACAGCAAATTGTTGGCCGTGCCCACGGCTGCGACGCCGACCACGATCACGGCCAGCGTGTACGCCCAACCTGCCTTTGTTACACGCTGCCGCACACCTCCATCCAGTGCGGCCCGCAGCCTTTTCCACGCACTTCGCATTTTCCCGACTGCATCATGCCACAATTGGAGGGATATGTCGAGCGAGTCGCAGACGCGCACGTCCGCTGCCCCGCGGTTGCAACGCGCTCTCTCGCTCTGGGACCTTGTGTTCTATGGGATCATCCTGATCCAGCCCACCGCGCCCATGCCTCTGTTCGGCGTGGTCTACCAGGAGGCGCGCGGGCACGTGGTGACCACGATCCTGATCGCGATGGTCGCTATGCTGTTCACCGCCATCAGCTACGGGCGCATGGCGCGGGCGTATCCGGCCGCGGGCTCGGCCTTCACTTACGTCGGCCGCGAGCTGCACCCCTCGCTCGGTTATGTCACCGGTTGGAGCATGGCCATGGATTACATGCTCAATCCGGTGATCTGCACCATCTGGTGCTCGAAGGCCGCGGGCAACATCGTGCCTGAGATTCCCTATGCGGTCTGGATTGTCTTCTTCGTGCTCCTGTTCACCGGCCTGAATCTGCGCGGCATCCGCGCCACGGCGCGAACCAACGAGGTACTGGCCGCCGGCATGGGCGTGGTAATCCTGTGGATGTTCGCCGCCACGATCCGGTACTTGTTCGCACAGCCCGGGCTCACTCCCGCTTTCTTCCTCCGGCCTGTCTATGATGCGTCCACCTTCTCCGTGCCGCTGGTGCTCACCGGAACGTCCATCGCGGTGCTCACCTACATCGGGTTCGACGGCATTTCGACGCTCTCGGAGGAAGTCCAGAATCCGCGCCGCAACATTCTGCTGGCGACGGTCATCACATGCCTGGTCACGGGAGTTCTGGCGAGTCTCGAAGTCTACGCGGCGCAGTTGATCTGGCCAACCGGTAAGGCGTTTCCGGATGCTGACACCGCTTACGTCCATGTGGCTGGAGAAGCCGGCGGTTGGATTCTGTTCCAGGTCGTGAACATGACGCTGCTGGTGGCAACCATCGGTTCTGGCAGCGGAGCGCAGCTTGCCGCGGCGCGGCTGCTGTACGGCATGGGGCGGGACAATGCGCTGCCCAAGCGGTTCTTCGGTGCGATCGAGCCCAAGCGGCACATCCCGCGCAACAACGTCCTGTTCACCGGAGGGTTGGCACTGGTGGGCGGGTTCCTGCTCAGCTATCAGCTTGGCGCGGAGATGCTGAACTTCGGCGCCTTCATCGCCTTCATGGGCGTCAACCTGGCGGCATTCGTCCGCTGTTTCGTGCGAGACCGCAAACACACCCTCGGGAACTTCCTGCCACCGCTCATGGGTTTTGCTATTTGCTTCTACATCTGGATCAACTTGCGATCCACCGCCAAGATCGCGGGCGCGATCTGGCTGCTCATGGGGATCCTTTACGGCGCGTGGCGAACTCGCGGTTTCAAGTCCGATCTCGTGAAGTTCGAAATGCCTGAAGAGTGAAGCGCCTCGCGGACCTCCGCAAAGGTTATTATGGGACTTTGGACGAAAGGTCCCATGTCATCAGTCAGCCGCCGTTCATTCTTACAACATGCTTCCGCCGGTGCGTTCGCCGCGCCGTTCTTCATTCGCAATCTGATCTCCGCTCCGCCCAGCAGCACGCTGCGCCTGGCCAGCTTCGGTGCGGGCGGCATGGCTTACTGGACCTTGCGGGGAATCGCCACGCATCCAAAGGTCAAGCTGGCTTGCGTAGCCGAAGTCGACTCCGCAAAGTTGAAGCAGGTCAAGGCGGAGTACGGGGGCGCCACGGTTTATGAGGATTGGCGCCAGATGCTCGACAAGGAGCGCAAGCATCTCGACATCGTTTGCGTCGGCACTCCGGACCACATGCACGCGCCGATGGCGATGGCCTCCATGCGGCGCGGCCTGCACGTCTACGCGCAGAAACCGCTCACGCACGATATCTTCGAAACGCGGCGGCTTACCGAATTCGCGCGCAAGAAGAAGCTCGTCACGCAGATGGGCATCCAGATCCACTCGACCGCTGAGTACCAGACCGCGGTCGCTCTAGTGCAGCAAGGGGCCATCGGCAAGATCAAGGAGGTCCATTCCTGGAGCGAGAAGAAATGGGGCGATCCGGATCCGCTCCCGGATCGCTCGGATCCGATACCCTCCACGCTGAATTGGGATCTGTGGCTGGGAGTCTGCGCCCCCCGGCCCTACCTGAAGGGGTACTATCATCCCGGCAACTGGAGGAAGCGGATTGACTTCGGTACAGCCACTTTCGGCGACATGGGCTGCCACATCTTCGATCCCGTCTTCGCCGCTCTGCAATTGACCGCGCCCATCTCCGTGCGGTCGGAAGGTCCGGTTCCGTCGAAGCAAAACTGGGCGATCAACGCCGTCATCCACTACATTTTTCCAGCCACGCCGTACACCGCGGACAAGACGATTGAAGTGGTTTGGTACGACGGCGACGAGCGGCCTCCCAAGGAGATTCAAGAACTGGCCGGCCCGGAGAAGATCCCCGGCCAGGGCTCGATCTTTATCGGAACAAAAGGCGTCCTGCTGGTGCCGCACGTGGCGCGCCCCTCGCTTTACCCGGCGAATGAGTTCAAGGATTTCCCCATGCCCAAGGTCACGGCGGTGCATCACTACCACCAGTTCGTGGATGCGGTGCTGGGAACCACGAAGGCCTCGGCGCCGTTCGACTACTCCGGCCCGTTGACCGAGGGCGTCCTGCTCGGCACCATTGCGACGCGGTTCCCCCACGAAACGCTCAAATGGAACGCCGCGAAGCTGCAGTTCGAAAACTCGAAAGAAGCCACCGGGTACGTCCGTCGCAAGTATCGCTCCGGTTGGAAAGTCAAAGGGCTGTAACGAACCCGGAGCTTACGCGCGATAGGCGCGCACTTTCTCCATAGCGCGGTTGGCGCTCCCGGCATCGGGGGCCCCTTTCACTTTGTAGAACACCCCGCCGACTAACTCGTGCCGTTCGAGCTTCTCAAGGAACGACGCGTAAGGAATCTGCGTGACGAAGGGCAGGGTTGCGGCGCGCTGGCGCAATTCGGGCAGCACGTCGGCCGCCTCGGGATACCCGCGATCGTCGCCCAGGTAAAGAGCTTTCAACTTCGCAATACTGGCGACGGCTTCCAGCAGGTGCCGCCCGTTGCCATGCAGGTGCATTACGCCGCCGTCGAAGTTCGCGAGCATGCGCTCCACGGGTTCGCGGCCCCAGGTCTCGAAGTACTTGACGCTGGTCATGTGATACGGGTCGACGCTCTCGCTCACGACGCGGCCCGGAAGCCACTGCGCCATGTTGCTCACCGTGCCGCCCTGGAACAGCGGGACGTGCTCGAAGAACATGCGCTGCACCATCAGATTCAGGTCGTAGGCGAAATCCACGGCGCGGTGCACCATCTCCGGTTCGTCGGTGAGCGCGGTGTAGGTGGCGGTGGCCCCAACCAGTTCGTAGACGAAGTTGAGGCTGTCGATCATGATGAAGTGACTGACGCCGAAGCGCCCGCGCGCGCCTTCGACAAACAGCTTCATCTGATTGCGGTAGCGTCCCAGCCACGGACTCAAGGCCGTGTCCGGCAGACGGTCGAAATCGCTCCACTTCTTGAGCAGAGGCGGCACCATCGACGATATCCAGCCGTTTTCCGGGTGCGCGACGAACCGCACGTCGCCGCCCACCAGGCCGCCGTAAAGCCCCTGATCGAATTCGCTCAGGTAGGCGCAGGGAACTGAGTCGTCCTCAAGCGTGGCGTGCACGGAGAGTGCGTCCTGCCAGAACCGCACGCGCTCGTGCGGGTCCGGATAATCGCAGAAGGGAGTCGGATGCTGCGCGGCGAAACGATCCAGCGCAGGATTCGGAATCTCGAACGACGCGAAGACTTCGTCTTGCGCCTGTCGCGCGTAAAGACGGCGCAACCTTTCCACAACCGCACCGGCGTTCGGCTTATAGGATAGCGTCTCCATGAAAGGGGTTCCTTATTCGATCGTGTAACCTTGCGAAGCGATCGTGGCGGGCAGAATATCGGCGCTGTGGCCGTGGAGCAGGAAGATCTGCCGGACCAGGTCGGCCACCTGCTCGTAGCCGCGTTCGAAAAAGACCAGCACGGAAGGCCCTGCGCCGCTAAGCACGCAGCCCAACAGCCCGGGTGCGCGCAGCCGCAGCGCCTCGGCCAGCCCCGGCACCAGCGGACAGCGGTAGGGCTGATGGAAGCGGTCCTCCAACGCCACGGGGAAGGCGCTGGTCGTCCCGGTGGCCATGGCCGCAATCAGCAGCGAGGCGCGTTGCACGTTGAACACGGCATCCTCGCGCGAGTACGTGGTTGGCAGGGCGGCGCGTGCTTTGCTCGTGGGAAGTGTGAAATCCGGTACCACGACGGCAAGACCGAAATGCGCGGGCAATTCCAGGCGAATCGATCGCGCGACGCCGCCTGAATCGATGGCGCTGGCGACGATCGAACCCAGTACGCAAGCGGCCACGTTGTCCGGGTGGCCTTCGATCTTGGCTGCCTCGTCGAGGATCCGCGGCCGTTTCCAACGCAGTCCGAGCAGGTGATCGGCGATTACTACACCGGCGGTCAGTGCCGCGGCGCTCGATCCGAGCCCCTTGCCAATCGGAATATCGTTGCTGATCTCGATCTCGACCGGAGGTAATGCAGAGCCAACGTCCTGGGCCACGGCCAGCGCGGTTTGCCAGATGAGGTTGTCCGCGCTGGCTGGGATCAACTCCGTGTCGCGGCCGCTGACGCTGATAGTAAGCCGCTCGGCGGCGCGGAAACGGCATTCGAGATAGATGCCCAGCGCCAATCCGAGCGAGTCGAAACCCGGGCCCAGATTGGCGCTGGAAGCGGGAACGCGCAGAGTTTTCCAGGGCATCGGTCGCCGCGGCCTACCCTCCGAGGTCTACCTTCCGCCCTTCGCGGCACGAACGGTACACGCTGGTGACCAGTTCCAGGGCGCGATAGCCTTCTTCGCCTGCAATCAATGGCTTACGGCCTGTGCGGATGGCTTCGCCCAGGTCGGTGAACTGCCGCTCGAACGGCGTGAGCGAAATGGCCATCGGATCGGACGCGCCGCTGGCGACGTTGGTAGCGATCGGTGCCGGTTCACCGGAATCGTCCTGAACATCCCAGGTCGTCAGCCGGTCGCCGGAGATGATCGCGCTGCCCTTGGTGCCGTGGATCTCCATGCGTTCGGTATAGCCTGGCCAGAAAGACGTCGAGGCCTGAATCACGCCGGTGGCGCCGTTCGCATATTTCATCACGGAGCAGACCACGTCTTCGCTTTCGATCTTGTGCAGCGCCGCCAGTTGCCAGTAGGCGAATAACTCCTTCACCGGGCCGATCAAATACAGCAACACGTCGGCCTGGTGAATCCCCTGGTTGATCAGCGCACCGCCGCCTTCGGTGGCCCAGCTGCCCTTGATCGGACGCGAATAGTATTCGTCCGACCGGTACCACTTGACGTACGCGTCAGCCTGCAGGATCTTGCCCAGCCGGCCGGCGGCGATGGCTTTCTTCAGAAACTGGACTGAATCGTCGAAACGGTGCTGGCTCACCACGCTCAGCGTGATGCCGGCTTTGTGCGCGACGTCGAGCATTTTCCGCGCCGTCTCGAGGTTCGTCGACATCGGCTTCTGCACCTGCACGTGCTTCTTGGTTTCAGCGCAGATTTCGATGGGCTGCAGGCGAAAATCCGGGAACGTGCAGACGTCCACCAGGTCCACCTTGGGATGCCGGCAGAGTTCCTGATAGGTCTTCACGAATTCGCAACCGAACTGGGCGCAGAACTTTTCGCCGGCCTTTTCGCTGATGTCGTTGCAGACCGTGACTTCCCACCCAATGTTCTTATACGCTTGCGCGTGTTTGTAAGAGATTGCACCTGTACCGATGAGTCCTACTCGCACTCCGGTAACCTCCTTTGTTGTTTCCGGAAAAGGGAACAGATAGCCTTTTCCTGCCTGGAACTTACGCCAGGTCGCATTAAAATGCCCTCGCGGAAAAGGCTATCTGTCCCCTTTTCCAGCAGGCTGCTGTTACAGGCCGTGGTTGGTTCCGCAGATGGAGACTTCCACCCCCAACTCCCGGAACATGGCGGCCTTCGTGGCCAGCGCCATGTTGGCGCTTTCGGCATCCGGTGCGTAAGCCACCTGGATGTGGTTCGACTTGTGGCGCGCCATGAACTGATTCCGGCTGACGCCGTACGTAATGGCATGCATCATGGGCCACTCCGGATTAGTGATTTTCCAGAGACGGTCGGTTTCTTCCTTCGGGAGTTCGACGGCCCTGCCGCGGCCGATGTCAACCTTTAGTTTTCCGTTGTCCACGAAAACGCGGCTCCAGACGATCTCGCCGGCCTTGCAGACGCCCTTTATCGTGCCGCCGCCCTTCTTAAAGAACATAGGTGGCTGGCGTTCGCTGCTCGCGCCCGCGTAACCGCCGGGCAGGTGTGCGGGCGGCACCGCGCCGCTGATCTCGTAGACCCAGATGAATTCCTTCTTCCCGTCGAGTTGGAAATCCTCGCCGTAGCGCACATCGTGCAACGTCGTCTCGGGCGCGAAGCCCAGTTTCGTCCACACGCGATTGGTTATCAGCGCGTCGACACCGGCGCATTCATCCACTTCGTTGAAGTGCGGGATTGCCTTGCCTTCGAACAGCACACGGCCCTGGGCATCCTTCACTGGCGGACGGTCCACGTTGTTCAGCAGCCCTTCGACCAGGTCCGAAGCCGGCACCAGGTCTTTGAGACCCTGCTGGTACTGAATGCCGATTAACGAGCAGCCGAACTGGTCGGCGAGCCTCACCGCCGAAATGTACATCTTGCACTGATCGAGAATCTGGTCGTCCGTGAGATCGGTTTCCGGATTCGGCCCCGTGACGAACTTCATGCCCTTGGCGTCCAGCCAATTGCGTACTTCCTGCGCCTCGGCATCCGGTACCGTGAGCATGGCCGCGTACAACGTGGACTGGCTCAGACGTTCCTTGCAGATGCCGATCTTGAAGAGCAGTTCATCCTGGATGATGGCATTGTACATACCCATGCAGCCTTCATCGAAGATGCCCATGATGGCCTTGTCGGCCAACAGTTCCTGCGCAAGCGCGGCTCCGGTCTGTTCGGCCGCGGGGGGCAGCTTGAAGGAACTGAGTTTCACGGCGTGGCTCGTATCGTGGCGCACCGGCTTGCCCTTCAACCAGTTGCGCAGCCGGCTCTGGAAGTACTGGTCGGTGAAATCCTCGCTCCACAAGGTGGTGTATTTCACTCCCGCCTTCGTCAGACCGGCGTTCAGGTTTAACATGCCCACCAAGCCGGGGTATTCGCCGCTCCAGTTGGCTACCGTCAGGATGGGGCCCTTGTGCGTCAGCAGGCCCGGCAGGACGTGGTGGCTGTACTGCCAAACCGCTTCCGCGACAACCACGGGGGCGTCCTTAGGGATCTTGCGGAAAATCTCGATACCCTGGATCTGGCTTTTGATGAAGCCATGGCCTTCTACAGGATCGACATCATGGCCTCGCACGACTTCATAGCCTTCCTTCCGGATGGCGGCCATGACCGCTGCTTCCATGCGCTGCTGGGCGGGCCAGCACTGCTGGTTCGCCGAAAGGCGCAAATCTCCGCTCGCAACAAGGATAACTGGTTGTGACATGAATCCATTCTGCCACTGTTGGAGGTATCCGGGGAAGGTGATTGATTCCCTGGGGATTAAAGCCCGAACAGTTCCGCCGCGTTGCGCCAGAAGATACGCTCGACGTCCGTGTCCGAAAGGCGCATGTGGTGGCAAGCCCGCTTCAGGACCCGCAAGGATTCCAGGCCCGTCAGCGACGGGGCGACATCCGCGTAAGCCGCCGTAAAGTCGGTATTCTCCCGCGATATCCAAAGAAACGAGTCGCCCAACGCCACCGGGCGCGCCCGCATGAGCGACACGGGATAGTCGGAGCCGTAAAGTAGGCGGCCAACGCCCATCGTCTCGATGATGGCCTCGTAGGCGCCTCCCTCGCAGACCGCGCTTGTGTCGAACCAGACGTTCCGCAGGCCCTTTAGTGCCTGGATCCCTTCAATTGTGTGGTACGGGTTGAATCCGCGTCCGGCATGCGCCAGCACGAAGCGCGCATTCGGATAACGTTCGGCGTAGCGGCGGATGGCCTGCTGGTTCGCTGGATCGGCCAGCGCGCGCGCTCGCACCAAGTGCAACGTGATAGTGAGGCGCTCCTCATGCGCCACGCGCACATGATCCTCGGTGAGATAACTGCCCACCTCCGCCTCGAAAGTCGGCTGCGTGCCGGCATAGACGTGGTAGCACTTCAGCCCGGCGAACTTCTCCCGGCGCACGGTGGCCCTCACCGCCTCCGCGTCCAGTTCCGGCGTGACCAGCATGGCGGCGCGTGAGTGCCGGTCAGCGCGCGCCTCGGCTGCTGCGAACCGGTTGGCGGCTTCCACGTCCGATCCCGCCGCCGGGAAACCGAAAGCGAGCGCCGAGTACTCGCGCCGCGGCGTCAGCCGGCATGACCAATCCCGGAACTCGGCCAGCCCGGCCGTCCCCGGACCCTCGGACACGAGCGCCGGGGGATTTGCGCCGAAATCCTCGATCCGGTAGAAATGCGCGTGGGCGTCGAAGACGCTGTGTGGAAGAAACGGATCCAGCTCCCTCCGGAAGAGTTCACTATCGGCGGCGGTGATGTTCCACGCGGCTTCTGTATTCAAGCGGGCGTCACCTGGCGGCCGTTATAAAATACCATGCGGATGCCGATGGGGGCCTGCTCCGGTTTTTCATACGTGCCTGGACCCGCCACCGTCTTCGCGTCGAAAACCGTAATGTCGGCCGCGCAGCCTGCCGCGAGCCTGCCGCGGTCCTTGATCCCGAAACGCTCTGCCGGGCGGCCGGTGATTTTGTGCACCGCCTGTTCAAGGCTCATCCAGCGCTTCTCGCGCACCACGCGGCCAAGCAGGGTAGGAAAGGTGCCGTAGAGCCGGGGGTGTGGCCGCCCCTTCACATAGAACCCGTCGCTGCCTACGCTACAAAGCGGATGTGTCAGCAGCTTGCGCAGGTTGTCCTCGCTCTGGTTGAACGACACGATGATGATGCCGTCCTTCTCCTCGACCAGCAAGTCGAGCACGGTCTCAACAGGATCCCGCTTGCGCATTTCGGCGATCTCGCCGATGTTCTTCCCGACGATCGGCCGGTTGGCCTCCGTGGCCACTGAAGTAACGAGCACATCGGTCCACTGCTGAGCGGTCATCTGGCGCACTTCGGCCGCGATCCGCTTGCGCTTCTGCGGGTCCTTCAGCAGCGCCACCATGCGATCCAGGCCGCCCGCCAGCGCCGATTGCGGCAGGAACTGCGTCAGCATGGTGCTGCCCGCCGTGTACGGATAGATGTCGAAGCCTATGTCCACACCCTGCTGGCGAGCGGTCTCGATCTTCTCCAGGGCTTGTTCCTGCTTATGCCAGTTAGCTTGGCCCACCGCCTGGAGATGCGAAATCTGGATCCGGCAGCCGCTGTCCTGGGCGATTCGGATCTGTTCGTCAAGGGCTTCCAGCAACTGCCAGGCATAGCTGCGCATGTGCGTGGCGTACACCTTGCCGCGCCGCGCCACTACCTTGCACAACCGCACAATTTCTTCGGCCGGAGCGCTGGACCCGGGCGCGTACATCAGTCCCGTTGTGAAGCCCGCCGCGCCCTCGCTCAAGCACTGATCCAGCATCTGTTCGGCGAGGTCCATTTCGGCCTTGCTGAGCGCATCCTGCCGAAACCCGGCGACGGCCACGCGCAGGCTGCCGTGCCCGACCAGCGATAGCACGTTTACCAGGTGCGACTGTCCGGCGGCGGCCGTCAGATAACCCTTGGCGCTCTTCCAGCCCCAATCGCCTTCGCCCATCAGGATCGGCTGCGCATATTCGCGCAGCAACTTCACATCGGCGCCGCTCGGATACGGCGAGAAACCGCAGTTGCCCACCACCTCAGTGGTCACGCCCTGGTCGGACTTCTCGCGGCGGTCTGCCAGCACTTGCAGATCGGAGTGGCTGTGTATGTCGATGAAGCCCGGCGCCACGACGAGTCCGGTGCAATCGATGCGCCGGCAGTCTCCGCCGGTCGTGACCTTGCCCACCTGGAGGATGCGATCGCCGCGCACCAGCACATCGCCTCGCACGGGCGGCGCGCCGGTGCCGTCCACCAGCGAGCCATTCGCGAGCAGAAGCGTTTCCATTGTCTTGAGTGTATCGAAGCGGCGAGCGCGCCGGCAGTATCATGAATGGAAGGATTGAACAATATGCGGATCGGCGTCGCGGAAGTCGATTACACACCTGCTCTGGGGTTGCCCCTGATGGGCAATTTCAGGGACGATTACGCCGCCCGCGGCGTGCACGATCCGCTGTGCGCCCGCGCCTTCGTCTTCGAAAATCAGGCCGGCGACCGCGCGGCGATGCTCTCGGTGGACATCTGCATGTTGAACCGCGAGAACGTCGCCCATATTCGCGCGTGTGCCTCGCGCGCCAGCGGCATCCCCACCGGGCGCATCCTGGTGGCGGCCACGCACACGCACAGCGGTCCCGCTCCGATGAACCTGGGGTCGTTGCCGAAGTGCGATGACGCGGAAATCCAGCGTTTTCTCGAACGGATCGCCGGCGCGGTTCCGCTGGCAGCGAGCGACTTGTCGGAGGCGGACCTGGTAGCCGGCGCCGCCATCGAAGACCGTCTGCCCCACAACCGCCGCCTGCTGTGCAAGGACGGCCGCACGCACATGAATTGGGAGGGCCTCGACCCCGATTTCGTGGTCAGGCCGTGGGGCGGGGCGGACTTTGAACTGCGCGTGCTTGGTGTGAAAAGGGAGGGGGTGGAGCGGGCCGCTCTAGTGAACTATGCACTGCACCCCGCCATCCTGGCCGGCGACAACTGGCTCTATTCGGCGGACTTTCCAGGTTATCTGGCGATTGCCATGCGCCAGCTTTTCGGCCCGGATTTTGTGGCTGCGTACTTCAATGGTTGTTGCGGCAACGTGAACCACGTCGACTATGGCGACCGGACCATGGGCCGCGGCTACACCATGACGCAGCGCGTCGGCTATATGCTGGCCGCGGATGCGTACCAGGCGCTCCGTTCCGCTAGGCCAATCGAGGGCGACGAACTCGCCGTCTCGAGCGAGCATGTGCCGCTCGAACGCCTCAAGATCAGCGACGAAGAACACCGCTGGTGCCAGAACGTCATCCGTGAGCTGGCCGGAGGCCATGCGCCGGGGCAGGTGGACGGTCTACCCGACGAGTATTGGGCCGTGACCCGCCTCGGCATGTACGAGAAGCAGCACGAGGACGATCTGCCAGAAGTCATGGTCATTCGCATCGGCGATGCGGCCGTCGTGGGGCTGCCGGGAGAGATCTTCAACGAATACGGCCTGGAGATCAAGCGCAAATCCCCGGCGCGCCACACATTCGTGGTGGAACTCGCCAACGACGCCATCGGCTACATTCCCACGCGCGAGGCGTTCGGGCAGGGCGGCTACGAGCCGACGCCTGGGGCCACCTTCTACACCGGCGACGCGGGGACGCGGCTCACGGCATCCGCTCTGCGCCAACTCGATGCGCTATTCCGAAGGTAAGGAGAGTATGGCATGGGCAAACTGGTCATGCGGCGCAGCGCCGCAGACAACAAGTATCTGCATAAGGACTTTCACGGCGCGCTGAGCAACGGAATCGAATACCTGCATGAGACTTACGGGCCAGAGGCGGTTCGCGAGTATTTGCGGCAATTTGTCCGGTCCTATTACGCCCCGCTGCGCGCGCAGATCGCAGCCCGAGGTCTGGAGGCGCTGAAGGAACATTTTGAGCGGATGTACGCTGTCGAAGGAGGCTCGGTGCAAACCGAGATGGACGGTGATACGCTGACGCTGCACATCGACCGTTGCCCGGCCGTAACGCACATGCGCGAGCACGGCTATATGGTGGCGCGTATGTTCAGCGAAACGTCGCGCACGGTGAATGAGGCACTTGTCGAGGGCACGCCGTTCGAGGCTGAGATGCCGGACTATGACGACGCCACGGGGCGCAGCACGCAAATCTTCCGGCGGAGGGCCGCATGATCTCCTGCACCGATTTCATCCCCGCTTACAGCGAGTTGTTCAAGTATCTGGATTCGCGCGGCGGTAAGGCCGCCGTGGTGGCCTTCTGGGAGTATCTTTCGGACAACTTCCTGGGCAACCTTAAGGAACTGGTGGTCGCCAACGGCATCAAGGGTTGCTGGCTCTACTGGAGCCACACGCTGAACGAGGAAGCCGCGGATTTCTCAATGGAACTGGATGAGGAAGCGGGGATGTTCCGTATCGACATGTATCACTGCCCCTCCATGGGCCGCCTCATCGAAACAAAGCACATCGAGGCCTACCCGGACTACTGCCACCACTGCGACGTCCTCTACCGCCGCGTGCTCGAACCTCTCGGCTACAGTTGCGAAGTGGACCTCGCGCACTGCAAAGAAGCCCGGTGCTCCCTGGTGGTTCTGCGCAAGTGAAACGCCGGCAGCGTCTCGCTATGGAACATCAGAAAGTTTGGCAGATCAATTGCTACATCTATAGCGTGTTTTCCTTAGTGGCTATCGCCACTGCGAGAGTCGCGGGAAACTCATGTCATGTGAGGCCTGACGGAGGATGGCTTCGAGGTCGGGTTGAGCCTTCAGGTCTTGAATGAATGATCTTCCCCTTGCGAGTCTCCGGCGGGAGAAGGCGAAACCACGCTGCGTAGTACGCGCTCTCCGCTGGGGAAGCTCCGGCGCAGCTTCCCCAGCGGAGAGATTGTTGACAGGTAAAATCTGCAACGAGCGTAAACCTTCCCAGGTATTTTCTTCCCATCGGTAACACTCGAATGGGTTGTGTCGTTGACCGCAATCAACCTGGATGAAGGGTGCCTTCCTCTTTCACTGGCCGTCCTGAGGCGCGTTTATCTTGGGTGATTGGGTCTGGGTGATGTCGACGCTGCCCTTGAAATATGCGCCGTCCTCGATGACCACGCTGGCCATCTTCAGGTCGCCGACTAATCTTGAGTTCTTTCGAAGCGTGACCCTCTCGGAAGCGTCCACGTTCCCCTTGACGGTCCCGTGAACGTCCACGTCCCTGGCCCTGATGCTGGCCTGCACCTGGCCGTTGGACGCGACAATCAGACGGTGTTGGCCTAACTCCAGCCGGCCCTCCATCTGCCCTTCGATCTGCAGGTCTTCGTCGCTGTGTATGTCGCCTTTGATGACGACGGTACGGCCGATATTGGAGATACCGCGAGGAGCCGCCGGCGCGACGTGGGATGTATCGGCCTGAACCGAGGGCAGATGCGGGTGGTTCGGCAGCGGTGCCGCCCGTCGAGGCAAGTCATCGCGCTCGGGAAGATCCGTCTCGTCTGCGTTGCGCTTGGTAAAGAAGCTCATAGTGTCGTTCTCGAAGTTCGAATTGAGGTAGCAAGTCGATGGCCAGACTCTATCATAAGGGAGCGCGTTACTGGTGCATCCTCCAGCCGCCGTCCACGTAAATAAGCTGGCCGGTGATCCAGTGTGATTGTTCAGAAGCCAGGAATCCAATCACATCGGCCACATCTTCAGGCGTCCCGCACCGTCCCAGCGGCGTTCCGGCGGCGATCGCCTCCGCCTGTTCCGTCGTCATCCAGCCGGTTTGGATCGGCCCGAGGGCGAGGACGTTTACGGTGATTCCATACTTGCCGAGTTGTGCGGCGGCCGCTCCGACGCCGTGGTTAGCGCCGGCGATACAAGCGACTTTCCCTTCAATGCCTGGGTTGATCATGATGTGTGTCGTTTGGCGAACATGATGACACGCCTCGGCGGATACCGCAATGTCTGCCCTACTGGCCCGGTGTTGGTTCGACGGCAGCGGAGCACGCATTCCGCATCGGTGCGCCACTAATATACTCGTGTCAGGTGGCCGGTTACTCTTCATACCGACGATAGCCCGATGTGGGCCTTGCCGCGTGTTCTTTTACAGCAACAACGGCGTGGAGCCGCTCCATGTGCATTTTCAGCGCGAACGATGCCTGGCGAAGTTCTGGCTGATGGCCGTGTCCACTCTGTTCCGCTAGCCTGGTTTCCGCGGCTGTTGCACGCGACGCCGGCTCAACGCCAGCGATTTGAATTGCTGGGAGATGGCGAAGGAATTCACTGGCCGGATGTAGACGAGGACTTGAGCGTAGCCGGCCTGCTACGAGGCACGCCAGCCCACGTCCGCGCAAAGTAATTCAGGGAGCCTGATTAGGGTATTGATATACTCGCCTAATCTTCACGGCGCGTCATTGTGACATTGCCGCACGCCGCTTCTCGTAGACTTCGCTCCATTCCTTCGGCGAAAGCATCCACATCCGCGCGCGAGATGTTCAACGGCGGGGTGATACGGATGATGTTCGAGTAGAGTCCTCCCTTGCCTACCAGCAGGCCGTTGCGGCGCGTGGCTTCGAGCACGCTGAACGTTTCGTTCGCTGCCGGCTCTTTCGTCGCCCGGTCGCGCACCAATTCGATTGCCTGCATGAGGCCCATGCCGCGCACATCGCCGATCACAGCGTGCCTGTCCTTCAACTCGATGAGCTTTTCATGGAGGTACGCCCCTACCGTCGCGGCATTGTCCATCAGCCGCTCCTGTTCCACGAAATCGATGACCGCCTTGGCCGCCGTGGTAGCGATAGGGTTGCCGCCAAAAGTGGAGATCGACAAGCCTTTCACGCCCGCCGCTACTTCTGGTGTAGCCACTGTGAGGCCGATGGGCATCCCGTTGCCCAGGCCCTTGGCGCTGGTCATTATATCCGGCACGACGCCCCAGTGCTCGATGCCGAACCACTTGCCGCCGGTTCGACCCCAGGCGGTCTGTACTTCATCGGAAATGAACACACCGCCGTAGCGCCGCACGATGTCCGCCACCACGGGGAAATATTCTTTGGGCGGGGTAATGTAGCCGCCTACGCCCTGCACCGGTTCTGCGATGAAGCCGGCGATGCGTCCTGAGGTCGTAGTGCGGATCAGGTCCTCCACGTCGCGGGCGCACTTGACTTCGCAGGCCGGGTAGGTCAACCCGAACGGACAGCGGTAGCAGTAAGCATTGTGGGCGTGCACAATGCCGGCTTCGGCCACCCCGCCCAGCCTCCAGACGGACTGGCCCGTCAGCGTCATGCCGAGCGTCGAGCGGCCGTGGTAGGCATGGCGCAGCGCGACGATTTCGCTCGACCCGGTGGCGCAGCGCGCGGCCAGAATCGCCGTTTCATTGGCTTCGGTGCCGCTGTTGGTGAAGAAGGACTTCGTCAGCCGCCCGCCAGGCGTGATGGAGGCGATTTTGCGGGCCAGCGCGGCGATCGGCTCCGTGGCGAAGACCGTGGAGACGTGCTGCAAACGGACGAGCTGCTCGTAGACGCGCCGGTTCACGAACTCATTGGCGTGTCCCACGCTGATGGTCACGATGCCGCCGAAGAAGTCGAGGTACTGTCGCCCATCGGCGTCCCAGACATACTGGTCCTTGGCCCGGGCCACCACCAGCGGCTCCCGGTAGTAGTGGAACACGCAGGGGAACAGGTTTTCCTGGCAGGCGAGGAGGATCTCTTCCTTGGTCATGAGTAGGGGAATTATACCGCCGGGCGGCGATGATGCCGGGGCGGCTAGAATATGGATAGTGACCGCCGAAGTCGTCATCCAAAATGCCGTGGCCCGGCTTGACCGGATTCGCGCCGAGATCGCCAAGATTATCGTCGGGCAGCAGGATGTCGTCGATGGTGTGCTGACGTGCCTGCTGGCGGGCGGCCACGTGTTGCTGGAGGGGGTTCCCGGGCTCGGCAAGACCACGCTGCTGCGCACGTTGGGCCGCGTGCTGCATCTGAAGTACTCGCGCATTCAGTTCACTCCTGACCTGATGCCGGCGGACATCGTCGGCAGCATGATCATCGAAACCGGAGAGAACGGCGCGAAATTCCTGCGCTTCCAGAATGGGCCGATCTTCGCGAACCTCGTGCTGGCCGACGAAATCAACCGCGCGACGCCGAAGACCCAGTCCGCGCTGCTGGAGGCCATGCAGGAACGCACCGTAACCAGCGGGACCACCACGCACAAGCTGGAAGCGCCGTTCCTGGTCATGGCCACGCAGAACCCCATCGAGATGGAAGGCACCTACCCGCTTCCGGAAGCGCAGCTCGACCGCTTCCTGATGAAGATCGTGGTGAACTATCCGTCGCGGGATGAACTGAACAGAGTCGTTGAGCGCACCATACAAAGGGAAGAGACGCACGTGGAGAGCGTGGCAGGCCGGGAGGATATCCTGGAATTGCGGCGGGTCTGCCGCGAGATCCTGGTAGCGGCGCACGTGCAGGAATTCGCCGTGGACCTGGTGATGGCCACGCAGCCGGGGAGCGAACAGGCGCACGAGAGCGCG
>ENA-UOYA01002123-UOYA01002123.1-activated-sludge-metagenome-genome-assembly--contig:-NODE-2123-length-19722-cov-5.483704_pt1 | contig 19722 bp, 19 predicted proteins | sample MGYA00238163_ERZ764804 | MGnify/ENA primary metagenome ERZ764804 (study PRJEB28919, sample SAMN05720223) | activated sludge metagenome | isolation source: Anaerobic digester | place: Hong Kong... | reverse complement strand
TAACAAAAAGGTTCAAGTCTACAAAAACAAAAAGGGCTGTAATCGGTATTTCTGGAGGTCTCGATTCTACTCAGGCGCTCATCGTATGCGCCCATGCAGCAGATCTGTCCGGCATACCGAGGACAAATATAGACGCCTTGATAATGCCTGGGTTCGCTACAAGCTTACGCACGTTAGACCAGGCACGTCGTCTGACAGCGGCAATTGGATGCACCGTCCATGAAATAGATATCAAACCAAGCTGTATGCAGATGTTCCGCGACATCGGTCATCCCTTTGCCAAAGGACATCCTGTTTATGACATTGCATTCGAAAATGTTCAGGCAGGTGAACGGACAAGCCACCTATTCCGCTTTGCCAATCTCCATCAGGGTATGGTTGTAGGAACAAGCGATTTGAGCGAACTGGCCCTTGGTTGGTCAACATACGGAGTTGGCGATCACATGGCACACTATCATGTAAATGCAAGCGTGCCAAAAACACTCATCCAGTACCTTATACGGTGGACTGCACAAAAGGGTTTTCTTGGAAACGAGGTAAGCAATGTGTTGTTAGACGTGCTTTCAACAACCATAAGCCCGGAACTGATACCTGGCGATAACGACAACGAACCTGGACAACACTCTGAACATGTAATTGGACCATACGAACTGCAGGATTTTCATCTCTATTACACGCTTCGTTTCGGCTTTCTGCCATCAAAGGTCGCTTTTCTTGCATGGTCAGCTTGGCATGACAAAGACGTTGGTACATGGCTCGACATACCAAAGGAAAAACAGCATGAGTATACTATAGGTGAGATTAAAAAATGGCTTAAGGTTTTTATAGAACGTTTTTTTAAATCGAGTCAATACAAGAGAAGCTGTATCGCGAATGCGCCTAAGGTAGGTTCGGGCGGTTCCCTTTCGCCAAGGGGCGATTACAGAGCACCAAGCGATAGCGAGGCAACACCGTGGCTTAAAGACCTCGATACCATACCCGAAACAGACACATTTTGACAAAAAAACATTAGGAGGCAAAATGTCAGCAATATTGGAATCAACTGAAAATGGTGTTTATACAATTATCCTCAACAGACCGGACAAGAAAAATTCTATGAACTCAGATCTGCTTATCAGTCTCCATAAGTCACTTGAAAGGGCTGATGCGAGCGGTGCACAGATCATAGTCATTCGGGGCTCTGGAAAGGCATTTTGCGCAGGCGGCGACTTGATTGAATTCAATGAGAGCAACGACCCCAGCGCCCGTATAGATGCAATGGCAGGCGAGCTTCATGAAAGCATAAAGCTTATCAGAAATACAGGCGCTATCGTAATTGCAGTGCTTGAAGGCGTTGCGGTGGGCGCCGGCATTGGTCTTTCGCTTGCGTGTGACATTTCCATTGCAGCAAGCAATGTTATAATGAATATGGGCTACAGGAGGATCGGGCTTACGCCCGACGGCGGCGGAAGTATATTTCTTTCAAGACTTGTTGGAATAAAACGTTTTAGCGAATTCTATCTGCTTTCCCAAAATATAGGCATGAAAGAGGCAAAAGAACTGGGGCTTGTGAATTTTGTCGTTGATGAAGGGGAATTAGAAGATAAATTACAACAGGTAATCAGGGATATAAAAGCACTTCCCATGGAAACGATAAAATATTTCAAGCACCTCGTCAACGAATCGCTGTTCTTCGGACTTGACAATCACCTCGATAAAGAGAAATTCTATGTGTCGGAACTTGCTGGCAAACCTCAATTCAAGGAACATCTGACAAAATTCTTCAGCAGGAAATAGAAAAAGATGAAGACTGCCTACCTGTTTACTATCGGCGGCTATATAGCACTGTTGTGGTTAACCGGTATCTATGTCACGAGAAAATCGAGGTCGTCGGAGGCATACCTTGTTGCATCGAGGGGTCTTTCGATACCGTTTATTTCTGTATTGATTGCAGGAACATGGATTGGCGGCGTGTCGATTGTCGGTATGGCTCAGGGTTCATATATCCACGGCATCAGCGCCTTGTGGTTCCAAGTTGGCATATGGATCGCCATGTGCTTTACAAGCATGCTCATAGGCAAAATACTACAGGGCAAAAAGACATATTCGATACTCGATGTCGTCGGCAATCTGTATGATAGTAGGACGGCAAAACTTGCAGGCATAATGCAGCTCGTGTTTTCAATCTGGGTAGTCACCATGCAGATAGTCGGAGGGGGCGCAATACTATCGGTCATTTTGAAAGGTCAAGTTTCATTTAAAGAGGGTATGGTATTAACCACAGTTGTATTCACCCTTTACAATGTTATGGGTGGTTTTGTCGCAACCGCATACACAAACCTCATACATATCTGCGCAATCATCATCGGCATATTTCTTGGTGGCCTTTATGCGATATTCAATACAGGTGCACTTTCACAGATGGCACACCACACCTTCTATTTTCAGCCTTTTGGCGATCTTGGCATTACGCAGGCATTAAGTTGGGCATATATAAATTTTACACTGGGTGTCCTTGCACAGCCTGTAATCAATACCGCATCATCAGCAAATACCCTTCGGGAAGGCAAAAAGGGTATCTTAATAGGCAATCTGATAGCCATACCTGTTGTTGTAATGGCTGCCCTGTGCGGGATCGTTTCAAAATACATATTTCCTGATATCCCCTCCCTTGCCGCCCTCCCAGCCCTGCTCAATATTGTCCCACCTTTTATTGCAGTGCTTTTCCTCATCAGTATGTGGGCACCGCTTATGAGTTCCGGTTCACCATTTCTGATGGGTGCCACCACACTCGCTGTAAAAGGCTATATTGCACCAACTTTAAAAATCGATTCAGATAGAAAACTGCTTTTCGTTTCAAGGATAACGACACTTCTCATCGGGACAGTTTCACTGCTTCTCGGATTCTTTGTGAAAGAGATTCTCAGGGAGGTTACCTGGATAGCCGTCTTGTTGAGCGCAATCGTCTATATCGTTTTTATCGGTTGGATAGGTAGAAGGATTCACAGCATGTTTGCATATTTATCGCTAATCGGCACCATCGTAATCCTCTTCTTCTCTTTCATATTCGGGATACATAAAATTGTACATCCTATTTGGCCTGTAACAGCGTTCGTTTTTCTGGTAATGGGGATTGGTTTAATCAAAACACCTAAAACATAAAACACCCTTGGGCATATAGAGATATTCACTGCGCCTTTACTAAAAAAATCATATTTCATCGAAAATCGCCGATATCTATATTTTAAAATTGAAAAAAGTTTAGCAATTTGTTATTTATTGTAAGGCGATGGAGTTCGCCTTAACCGTCGCACAAGACTAATAACTCCTGCTTTGAGCATTAAGGTTTGGCTGGGGTTGTCGTTAATATCGATTTCCCACCTTATAATTGATTTTTTGTCGAGCACGTATTTTACACGTGAGATGTATCAAATCATCTGACAAAAAAGCAAATAGCGAAGGAGAATTTTATGGAAGAGACCTTTAGAATCGCTGCTGTTTGGCTTTCGTTGGCTGTGGGTGCAACAATCCTTGCAAATCATCTCCGCATTTCAATAGCACTTGTCGAGATCTGCGTGGGGGTGGTGGCAGGAACCGTTGTAGTCGCTCTCGGTAAGCAAGATGTATTAGGCTCTAACTCGGAATGGTTACGCTTTTTGGCATCATCGGGGGCTGTATTGTTGACATTCTTAGCAGGTGCTGAGCTTGACCCGTATATCCTACGAACAAAACTTAAAGAGGTAAGCGTTATCGGTTTAGTCGGTTTTTTTGCCCCATTCATGGGGTGTGCTGCGGTTGCCCGCTATTTACTGGGGTGGGATATTCAAGCCAGCTTGCTTTGTGGTATTGCCCTCTCTACAACCTCAATGGCGGTTGTCTATGCAGTAATGCTTGAAACCGGTCTTAATAACACTGAATTCGGCAAAGGTGTTTTGGGGGCATGTTTTATCAATGACCTTGGAACGGTAATTGCCCTCGGCCTTCTTTTTGCGCCATTTACCTATAAAACAGTAATATTTTTAGTCGCGACAGCAATCGTCATAGCGTTTCTACCTAATGCTACACGTCTTATAACACGTCTATATGCGCATCGCACCGCCGCAATCAGGTCAAAATGGATTTTGTTGATACTTTTTGGATTGGGCGCACTATCTCTTTGGTCAGGCAGTGAGGCGGTTCTTCCTGCATATATTGCAGGTATGGTGCTGGCCGGAGGTGCCGCGAAAGATACTTTCTGGATTCGGCGTGTCAGAACGTTAACTGTCGGATTTTTGACCCCCTTCTATTTTCTTCGTGCCGGCATGCTCGTTTCTCTCCCTGCTATTGTGTCAGGTCCTCTTGTCTTCATCGGTTTGCTTGCAGGTAAAGTATTATCGAAGATATTTGGCCTGTATCCATTCATCAGACTGTTTCGCCGCGATCGGAATGAAAGATGGTACTATACGCTTTTAATGTCAACAGGACTTACCTTTGGAACTATTTCGGCACTGTTTGGATTTTCTAACAATATCATAACACAACAACAATATTCCTTTCTTGTGCTTGCTGTAATAGCCAGCGCCGTAGTTCCAACAATTATTGCTAATGCTGCCTTCTTACCTCGTCATCTGATTCCAAGCGAACCCACAGAAGAGATAGAGATGCTGGGTCTTGGAAGGGCTAAGCCTTCCATACCAGAGGTCGATGAAGATGGACCTGACGAAGAATAAAAACGTACTCCGAGCAGATATAACTCACAAAGGAACAAGACCACCATGGGCTTTTTTGTGATATTATTATGAAAATGAATTCGTTAAGCCTGTTCGTTAGACGGAGGACACATGGTGGCTTACCTCAACCAAAAGCCAGATAGCCATAGGTCTGCCACAATATTTGTTGTCTTGCTGGGCGTTGTAAGTCTTTTTGCTGACATGACCTACGAGTCAGCACGGAGCATAACCGGACCTTTCCTCGCCTTGCTCGGCGCAAGTGCGACTGTGGTTGGTGTCACGGCTGGGCTCGGCGAGTTGCTCGGGTATTCGCTCCGCTTCGTTTCGGGGAGGATCGCCGACCGCACTGGCCGTTATTGGGTGGTGACCATTTTTGGCTACTGTCTGAACCTGCTGGCCGTTCCTGCCCTTGCCCTGGCGGGAAACTGGCAGCTTGCCATTTTACTCATGTTTCTGGAGCGCATCGGTAAAGCAATGCGTAATCCTCCACGGGACGCTATGCTTTCCTTTGCCAGCGAACGCATGGGGCGCGGCTGGGGTTTTGCACTTCATGAAGCAATGGACCAGACCGGCGCCACGTTGGGTCCGCTTATCGTGGCAGTCGTGATGTACTTCCACAATGATCACCGACTCTCCTTTGCTATTCTGCTCATTCCCGCACTCGTCTCACTCGGTGTGCTCATGGCAGCGCGGGCTCTCTATCCCCACCCCCGTAACCTTGAATCGAAGACTCCACAACTGGATACCCATGGTTATGCGAGACCTTTCTGGCTCTACTTGGCGGCTACAGCCTGTATCGCAGCCGGCTTTGCCGATTATCCGCTTATTGCCTACCATTTCTGGAAAGTCTGCACCATCCCGCCGGAGTGGATTCCGATTCTGTACTCCATTGCCATGGGGGTAGACGGCTTGGCGGCACTGGCATTCGGCCGGCTGTATGACCGCGTGGGGATGTCCGTCCTCATCGTCGCGGCAGCAATCGCTGTACCATTCGCCCCCCTTGTCTTCTTCGGGGGGTTTGGTGCCGGTCTTGCAGGCGCAGTCCTATGGGGGATTGGCATGGGGTCGCAGGAGTCGGTCATGAAGGCAGCAGTGGCAAGTATGTCGCCTGTCAACCTCCGGGGAACTGCATTCGGCACCTTCAATATGAGTTTCGGCATCTTTTGGTTTCTTGGCAGCACTCTGATGGGAGCGCTTTATGACTATTCCATCATGGTCCTGGTGATATTTTCGGTAGTAATTCAGCTTACCTCGCTTCCACTTCTGTATATAGTGACCCGTAGGGTTACCTTGCAATGCAATAACACCATGAAGGGTGATGGAACTGGTGGAGATATGGGGAACGCATCATGAGCGGTGAACTGCCTGTAGGTAAAGATCTCCTTAACCCGAGCCAAAGGAATAGTCTTGCCATTACTATGAGTGTGCTAGAGGAGATGCTGAATGAAATCGAGCTGGACATCTCCTACGGTCATTGTCGTTGGGTTATGTTTGAGATGAATGACGATCTGCCTGTTTTAGTCAAAGAAAAGATTTTGCAAAGGATAGCGCTCATCAGGGAAAAGATAGGGGCATTGAAGGAAGAGTTTTCCCTTGAGAAGAGGAACAAAAGGGCAAGCGGAGAAATCATGGGCAAACTCTCATATGTGTGGGAAATACTCGAAGGAACCAAGGCAAGATATTTGAGAGGGTACGGTGCGGTCGCCGAAGGGCTCACGGAGCGCCTTGATCCCCAGCTTAACGCGATCATTGCTCTCACGAATGAGATACAGAAGCTGATCTCCAATAAAGAGGTCGCCGCCGAAGAAGATCGAAACAAAAGGAGAAAGTAATGAATATCAGAAGACTTTTGCTGGATGTAGATAAGGCATCAGCACGTCCATCATTGGTTGAACTTGCAGCAGCTATTGATGGCGTCGATGGAGTTGAAGCGGTGAATATTACTGTTACTGAGATTGATATAGAAACTGTGGATATGGATATTACCATAGAAGGCAATAATCTTGATTATGATAAGATAATTGAGGCCATTGAATCTGCGGGAGCTGTCGTACACAGCCTTGATGAAATCATTGTCGGCTCGAAGATTCTCGAACGTGCGGAGTCACAGAGATGAAATATCTTCGCTGGGTAACTCACAGGGGGCGTCGCCTTGCCCTTGTTATGGGTCTTGTGGACGGTGTCTTGACGACAATGCTCCTCGCTGCAGGACGGATACTGGGACGTGGAATGCCGATGAATTTTTCAGTAGCGCTACGCGTTGCGGCAGGCTGCTTTGCAACCGCTGGATTTGTTTTTTATATCGGACGATACACAGAACTACGTGCCGAGTTGGTTCGGTCTGAAGCACAGCTCAATCTGGCTCGACGCGGAAAGTTGGCAACTACACATCTTGGTCGAAGTGTGTTGTTTGACGCCATTGCAGAAGCCGCCTTATCAGGCGTCAGCAGCTTTATGAGCGCCCTTTTACCACTGACTTTGGCTTTGTTCTTTCCTACTGTACCATTGTTTAGCATAGTGGTATCATTGCTTGCACTGGGAATAATGGGCATTGTTCTTGGTAATGCGGTGAGGGGTTCACCGGTTATGTGGGCGATCAATCTGATCGTAGGGGGAACATTGATGACTTTGGCGGGTTTCTGGTTGCACCTTGTGTAAATATTGTAAGAGACTCAAACTGTCACTGATAATGACCATGCATTAGGGGCAGTTGGGCATTGATGTTAAGCATCTCGAATTATGACCCTCGTGGATTGCCTCTCCAGGATATTGTAAAGCGCCAACAGATATTCTCCTGGCATATAGGGAATGGGTTGTTCATTCAGAAATCCTGGTATTTTGAGAAGGAAGATTCCTCACATAATGGGAAAAGCAAATTTTGCTGATCAAACGGTCTATTTGTACTGTTATGATTTAGCTTGTTTTCTAATAAAGTTTCTTGATATATTCTCCACATTCTCGGGGATGGAGTTCCCCTGACAAACGCCCGGGCCGGGCTGATAACTCCTACCACGTTGGCATTTGTGGCGGTAGAGTTGATTTTGTGCGTCCGCGTCATACCTTGGAGGTGTTTGTCTAATGGTTTTCCGCAGTATACTTTTTGAAAAAACGGAAGACATCATAACAGAAGAAACACTTGAAGCACCCGTATTTTTTGTTGATTTAAATCTTGATCAGATTATAGACACCATAACAACTGGCAAGCAGGAATATAATTTAAAACCGTTTTTTTACAATCCTTTGAACGATGTCGATGCGATCGAGTACCGTCATGAAGTATTTCGCGACCTTGAAAATAGCATTCTGTTTGAGCACATAAAATCATTTTCGCAGAAGATGCGCTTAATGCGCGAATACCTAAGCCAGTCAGACAAGCTTTACTACAAATATCAGAAGGAGCGATGGTTTCTGGACGCTGTGGATATTTACTGCGATGCTGTTCATTGCCTGACACATGATTTATCTTTTGTAGATTTAAAATCGCGGGGTTTTTTGGCCTTCCGCGAATACATGGCGAATTACACGGCTTCCAGTAGTTTTACGTCGCTTCTTGCAGAAACGAAAAGGCTTATAGCCGATCTGTCCTCGGTACAATATTACCTTCTCATAAAGGGCAGTACAATTACCGTCAGCAGATATGGATCCGAAATTAATTATAGCAAGGATGTTGAGGAAACATTCGAGAAATTCAAACAGGGAGCGGTTAAAGACTACAAGGTTGAATTTTCTGACTGGCCCGAAATGAATCATGTTGAAGCGAATGTGCTTAACCTGGTAGCCAAACTGTATCCCGATATCTTCCTAAATATTGACAATTATTATGCAAAAAACAACAGCTTTCTGGATAAAACAATTGCTATTTTTAGTCGGGAAATTCAATTTTACATAGCCTACCACGAGTATGTCGCACTATTCAAACAAGTGGGGTTGAAGTTTTGTTATCCGCAGATTTCCGATAAAAGCAAGGAGGTTTATGATTATGAAGGGTTCGATTTAGCCTTGGGCCATAAACTCATTACCGAAAAATCGTCCGTTGTCTGCAATGATTTCTACCTGAAAGACAAGGAGCGCATAATTGTGGTATCCGGTCCGAACCAGGGCGGTAAAACAACCTTTGCCCGCACCTTCGGACAGTTACATTATATGGCCGGTATAGGCTGTCCCGTCCCGGGCATAAAAGCACAACTCTATCTGTTCGACACGCTCTTTACACATTTTGAAAAGGAGGAAAACATCAATAATCTCAGTGGCAAACTACAGGATGACCTGGTAAGAATTTACGATATTCTAAGCAAAGCCACATCAAATAGCATCATCATAATTAATGAGATTTTTACTTCCACAACATTAGACGATGCAATATTTTTAGGCAAAAAGATCATGGAAAAAATAATCCGACTCGATATACTGTGCGTTTGCGTAACATTTGTAGATGAGCTGGCCTCTTTGAGTGAGAAAACAGTTAGTATGGTCAGCACTGTTGTTCCGGAAAACCCAACATTGCGGACTTATAAAATTTTAAGAAGACCTGCTGACGGGCTTTCATACGCTATGTCGATCGCTGAAAAGTACCGGCTTACTTACGATATTCTAAAGGAGCGCATAAGGTCATGAAGGTTTTTCTCATGCACAAAGGTCATGATTTTGAACTGCAGGGGAAACTGCCTTTCAATGAAAATGCACTTATGCAGGACTTAGAGTTGGGCACATTATTTAATGCAATGGCGCTCGGCGATGCATTTTTGTTTGACGTGGCAAAAAAAGCTGTTCTGTCAAGTATATACAATGATTTGGACACAATACTATATCGCCAGAATATCCTGAAAGACTGCCTGAAAAACCCATCCATTGTCAGGGGTATATACGATATCTCCGTAAGGTTGATTGAAATCAGGAAAAAACATTTTTTGGGTATTTTCAAATATCCCGCCTCGATACTGAGCAGTTCCATGGGAATACTGCATGAGTTTATAGTCATGCTTAAAAAACTAAAGAATATCGCCGATGAAAATAGCGATAAATTCACGTCAGAGGGTTTTACAGCGTTCTTCGCGATGCTCAAGAAAGAACTTGACGAAGAATATTTTGCCAAAGTCCAGAATCATTTAAGCGAACTAAAATTCCGTGGTGGCGTTCTGATCAGCGCCGAACTGGGAAAAGGCAACAAAGGTACAAATTATATACTTCGTAAAAGACAAGACAAAATCAAACAAAGTTGGATAAAGCAGATCTTTGCCAAAAAACCACACGCATACTCTTTTTCTATTAGTGACCGCGATGAAAGCGGCGCCAAGGCCCTGTCGGGTCTAAAAGACAGGGCGATCAACCTTGTTGCTAATGCACTTGCTCAGTCCGCTGACCATATCCTCAGTTTCTTTAGTATGTTGCGTATTGAATTGGCTTTTTACGTTGGATGTTTGAATTTATATGAACAAATTCTCCAACTGGAGGAACCGACTTGTTTCCCTTTGCCTGTAGCTTCCGGTGAGCGTCGACATTCTTTTAAAGGCTTATACGATGTTTGCCTGGCTTTAACCATGAAACAAAAAATTGTGGACAACGATTTAAATGCCGACAATAAAAACCTTATAATAATAACGGGCGCCAACCAGGGCGGTAAATCAACTTTCTTGCGAAGCATCGGCCTGTCCCAACTGATGATGCAATGCGGAATATTCGTGCCGGCCGTTTCTTTTTCTTCCAATATCTGCGAAGGCCTTTTCACTCACTATAGACGGGAAGAAGATCCTACCATGAAAAGCGGGAAGCTTGACGAGGAACTCAGCAGAATGAGCGATATTGCAGACAACATAACGTCAAACTCAATGGTGCTGTTTAACGAATCATTCGCCGCTACAAATGAAAGAGAAGGCTCAGAGATTTCAAGGCAGATAGTAATTGCATTATTGGAAAAACGCATCAAGGTTTTCTTCGTTACGCATCTATATGAATTTGCGCATGGTTTTTATGACAAAAAGATGGAAAATGCCATTTTTCTGCGGGCAGAAAGGCAAGCCGACGGTGAACGAACTTATAAAGTAATCGAAGGTGAACCATTACAAACCAGTTATGGTGAAGATTTGTATAGGGCGGTATTCGAGACAGACATTTAAAATGGTGGGATAGTGACGCCTTGAGAGAATCTGCAAAGAGTTCACGTGCATTATAAAATGGCAACAAAAAAAGACAGGCCACCATATAGGCAATATTGATCTTTGAATTAATTATGCGTTACAAAAGGTAATTAGCTCAATTTGCACTTGGTGCCAGCTTAGCTAGTACTAGGTCAATCGGCAGAAAAATTGCATGAAGTCTTTTTTCTAAGGATATCTTTATTGAAATAAAATGTTAAAAAAAGCGTCGGGTTCATGCCCGACGCTTTTGAATCAATATATGAAAAATATGGTTTTCTTATCTTTTATACTCTGATACATGTTTCGGCCGTGTAAATATCAGGGCGATGATAAAGCCGACAAGCAAACAACCCGCTGCTGTGAAAAGTGACTGCTGTTTGTTGAATTCGGCAAAGACAAAACCACCGACAACACCCGCGGCACCCCAAGCAGTTAGCAGAAAACCGTAAACCCTACCGATGTATGTCGGGCCAAACGTATCTGCCGTGAAGGACGGCATAACGGCAAATCCACCACCCAAGCATGAAAGAAGATAGCATGCGATAATGGTAAAAATGAGTACGCTGGTAATCTGAGGAAGAAGGATGTAAAGAATTGCCTGCGACATGAACATCACCATATAGGTGCCTTTCCGTCCTATCTTGTCGGAAACAGCAGCCCAGAAAAGGCGTCCCAGTCCATTGAAAATGGAGGCCGTTGCCAGAACACCACCACCCAACACCGCAAGTTTTGCCGGGTCATCAACCTTTTGAGCTATTTTAATTACTTCCTGTGCCATCGGGGATAATTTGGATAGAAGCCCCATACCGGCTGTGACATTCAAAAACAGCATACCCCACAGCATGTACCACTGGCGTGTCCTTTTAGCTTCGGTCCAGCTAAAGGAATCTGCTGCACTTACCGTTGTAGCAGGCGGTGTAAACCCTTTGGGGAGCCAACCAGCAGGCGGATTCTTAAGGGTAGCGGATGCCAGAAGATTAAATATCAGATAAACTGCACCAAGGATAAAAAACGCATTTGCCACACCTACTTTATTGATGAGACCAGGGATAATCATACCGATAAAAAAGGCACCAAAGCCGAAACCCATAACGGCAAGACCCGTGATCATGCCTCTTTTATCCGGGAACCAGCGTATTAAGGTAGCAATTGGCACAACGTATGCCAAACCGTTGCCGATACCGGCAACAACACCGTATCCAAGAAGCAAAAACCAAAAACTGCCCATGTGCAGTGCAACACCACCGAGCAAAACACCGCCACCATAGAAAAGTGCACCCAATATGGCAACAAATCTCGGCCCCTTCTTGTCCACCAGCATACCGCCGAATGCTGCCGAAACACCTATGACACCTATGATCAGCATGAAAACCCTTTGCACAACCTTAACTTCCCAGCCTTGCATGGCAACAATAGGCTTGACAAAAACCGACCACGCATAAACAGTGCCCAAAATCAGCATGATTACGACACCGGCAATGGCGAGAAACCAACGCTTACTTTCCAAATTCTGTTCACTCATCCCATAAACCTCCGTATTTTTTTATAATTCAACAGTTGCCCCTATTCAGCTTAGGGCTGTATCTTTTCAATCCTGCAAGCACATACCTTATATTCGGGTATCTTGCATAAAGGATCCACGGCATCTATCGTCAAAACATTTGCACATGCCTCAAAGAAATGAAAAGGTATAAACACCGTATTCGGTTTCACCTTATCCGTCACCTTTGCCCTTATCCTGATGCTACCACGCCTCGATGACACAGATATAAGCTCTCCGTCTTCTATATTGAAATTCTGTGCATCGTTAGGATTGACCTCTACAAATCCTTCAGGCACGTTTTCATCGAGCACCTTTGAATTCCTCGTCATCGTACCAGTATGGAAGTGATCAAGTATTCGGCCGGTCGTCAATATCACAGGATATTCGAAATCTGTCCCTTCCGCCGGCGGCGTATATTCAATAGGGGTAAAAAGACCAAGACCCCTTGTAAACTTATCCTTATGAAGATACTGCGTACCAGGATGGTCTGTAGTAGGACATGGCCACTGAATCAAAGACCACTCTGCCCTTTCGTAAGTAATACCGGCATACGAAGGCGTAACCTTTCTTATCTCTTCAAAAACATCCTCAGCCTTCGTGTAATTCCAGTTTGCACCCATCCTCTTTGCAATCTCTGTAATAATCCACCAGTCATCCTTTGCATCACCTTTTGGTGGTAATACCTTACGCATCAGCTGAACCCTTCTTTCCGTATTGGTCACACTGCCTTCCTTCTCAAGAAATGCCCGCGCCGGCAGCACAACATCTGCGTATTGTGCGGTTTCTGTCAAGAAGATATCCTGCACTACAAAAAACTCGAGCGATTTCAATGCCTCTATAACATGGTGCTGATTAGGGTCAGAAACAACAGGATTTTCACCCATTTCATACATTGCCTTCAAATTGCCTGCAATTGCCTGGTTGAACATCTCAAGAAGCGTCAGACCAGGTTTCAAAGATAAATTGGATGCACCCCAGGCAGCCTCAAACTTCGCCTTATTCTCCTCTGATATTACAGGCTGATATGCTGTATACACATTCGGCAGACAACCCATATCACAGGCACCTTGAACGTTATTCTGCCCTCTCAGCGGATTTACGCCTCCACCTTCAACGCCTACATTTCCAAGCAACATCTGAAGGTTGGCTGTACATTTAACACCGTTCACTCCCGATACAAACTGCGTAATACCCATCGAGTAATAAAGTGCCATGGGTTTGAGCTGTGCCATGAGCCTTGCAGCCCCAACAATGTCCTCAGGGTTGCTTATACCACAGATCTCAGCAACGTATTCTGGAGTATACTTTTCCAGCACCTTGGCCATTTCTTCAAAACCTTCGCACCTTGAGTTGACATAATCTTTATTATACAGTCCTTCTTTGATAATCACATGCATAAATCCGTTGAGTATAGCAACATTGGTTCCTGGATTTATAGGGAAGTAATAGTCGGCATACTTTGAAAGTTCTATTTTTCTCGGGTCAACAACAATAAGTTTCTTTCCGTTATTTATAACCTCTTTCTTTATCATCGAGCCAATAACAGGGTGGTTTTCGGTTGTATTTGAACCGATTACAAGAAAACCTTCAGAAACCGACGTTTCTCTGATGGAATTCGTCATTGCGCCTGAGCCGAACACAGCCGCCAGACCGGCGACGGTTGAGCTGTGTCAAAGACGTGCACAGTGATCTATATTGTTTGTGCCAATCACCGAGCGCATAAATTTTTGCATAAGATAATTTTCTTCATTTGTGCATTTTGCCGAGGACAATGAACCTATTGAATCTGCACCATATTTTTCTTTAATCTCAGTCAATCTAGTTGCAACAAGATTCAAGGCTTCGTCCCAGCTTGCCTCCTCAAAGACACCGTTTTTCTTTATAAGCGGTGTAGTAAGCCTCTTATTGCTTTGAACAAAATCAAAACCAAACCTTCCTTTTACACATAGATGCCCATTGTTTGGACCGGTGTTGTTACCCATCGCCTTGACAAGGACATTATCCTTATTTTTGTAGAAATCGATCTTGCATCCTACACCGCAGTATATGCAGATACTTGGTACATTTGTAAGCTCCCAGTTCGCACCCCTTCCCAAAACCGTTTGGTATGTCAACGCACCTGTAGGACAGAGTTGTGCGCATGTTCCGCATTTAACACAGCTTGACTCTCCTATCTTTTTTCCATCATCTGCAACAAGATGTGTATAGCTTCCCCTTTCTGCAAAACTCCATACATTTGAAACCTGTATTTCTTTGCAGGCCTTTACACACCTGCCACAAAGAATGCATCTATTCTCATTCCTCCTTAATGCATTGCTCGTTTCATAGTCTATCTCTTTTATTGTTCTCTGACGATCAGGTTTCACCTCACCAATATCGTATCTCTGAATAAGGGCCTGGAACTCACACGCACCGTTTGCCTCACAATACAAGCAGTTGTGGTCCCCGTCTGACAAAAGCAATTCCAAAATCCACTTTCTTATCTTGACTATTTCCTCATCTTCAGTCACAACAGTCATGCCCTCTGTTATAGGCTCAACGCATGAAGCCTTGAGCATTGCGCCGTTGATTCTGACGAGGCACACCCGACATGCTCCGGTTTTACTAATCTTTGGATGATAACAGAGATAAGGTATGTTTATTCCGTTTTTCAAAGCAACTTCAAGGACAGTTTGACCTTTTTCACCACTTACCTTACGCCCATCAATCGTTAATGTTATTGCTTCCATGAATACTCCTTGAGTTTAGTATTTAAGAAGATAATCACTCTTTTTGTCCAGCTTAACTTTAATTAAATATATTATTTGCAAATGCAATGTCAATGTTAAAAAAAGAAAATTACAAGCGACAATCTTATCTTTGAAAAAAAATTATTGCATAAATAAACAATGTAAAAATAAAACCCTTGCATAATAATCCTTTTTTTTATATTTTATTTAAGAAAAACAACCTCAAAGCAAGGAGCATCATATGGAAAAAGTTGGAACAATCTTAGAAAAGAAAGGTAAGACTGTCGCTACCATTTTGCCTCAGATGATTGTGTATCGAGCACTCGAGCAGATGAGCGAAAAAGGCATAGGCGCCCTTATGGTCGTAAACGAACAGGGCAAAGTAGAAGGCATTATAACTGAGCGCGACTATGCAAGAAAGGTCATTCTCCAAGGCAAATCCTCAAAAGAAACATACGTTAGTGATATAATGACAAAAGAGCTTTTCGTCGTCAACCCATCCACATCTTTAGAAGAATGCATGGGCCTGATGACTGAAAAGAGGATACGCCATTTGCCTGTTATGGATGGCGACAAACTGGTTGGTATTATCTCAATCGGGGATGTTCTTAAGGCTATCATAGAGGTGCAGGGCATAATGATTGAACATTTGAATAAATACATCATGGGCGCCTATGTTTAATTAGCTTTTTATTGTCTTTTATGTTTAAACTGCACATGCAGTATTGTAGCTCTCGAATGGCGCGATACTAAGGAAAACTAAATGACTCTGCGTGAAATAAAAGATATCCTGAATGCCGAAGTTCTATGCGGAGAGCATTTACTCGAACGTAAAGCAGAAACAGCCTTTGCATGTGACCTTATAAGCGAAATGCTCGCCTTAGCCAATTCAAATACACTGATAGTAACATCACTGATAAACCCCCATGTAATTCATACCGCTGAGATAATGGACGCCGTCGGCGTGATTTTTGTAGGTGGAAAAAAACTGTCTGAAGATATAATAAAAAATCTCGACCATGGAAATATTCCGGTACTTTCAACCCCTTTCTTGATGTTCAACACGTGCGGTTTGCTCTTTTCTAAAGGTATTAAAGGTTGTATTAGAGGGAAACGCTTTGAGTAGCGATTTCAATACCAATCTGAACAAACCCCAACTAACATTGAGATTTAAGATTGACGAGAAGGATTTTCTTATAGCAGGCGAATCTGCATCGAAAACAAAAAAGGCATTACAGCAGTTAGGTTTAAAACAGGAGATTGTAAAAAATATTGCGATTATTGTATATGAAGCCGCTATGAATATCGTAATCCATGCAATTCATGGGGAAATTAAAATTATCATTGTCCCTGACCAGATTATCGTGTTATCGGAAGATGTTGGTGAAGGTATTCCTGACATCGAACTTGCAATGAAGGAAGGCTATTCCACTGCCCCACAAGAAGTGCGGGAAATGGGCTTCGGCGCAGGCATGGGTCTTTCAAACATAAAGCAATGTTCTGACGAACTTGAAATCAAGTCAACGGTGGGTTCAGGCACAACGCTCAAGGCAACAATATGTCTTAACCCCATTGATAAAAAACAGGTAGAAACAGGAGCTATGTATTTATAACCAATTTCATTCAGTACGTCTTGATTACGATAAATGCAAGGGTTGTACCAATTGCATCAAGCATTGCCCTATGGAGGCAATAAGGGTACACGATGGCAAGGCAAAAATAACACAGGAGAGGTGCATCGATTGTGGCGAATGCATACGGGTATGTCAAAATCACGCAAAGATCGCATTGACCGATGAAATCGACAAGCTTTCAGCGTATAAATATCGCATAGCACTTCCTGCCCCATCCTTTTTCGGGCAGTTCAAAAATAATGAAAATATCGATGATATACTCAATGCCTTTTTGGAAATTGGATTTGATGATGTCTTTGAGGTTGCGCTTGCAGCGGAGGTAGTTGCGTCTATAGTACGTGAATATCTTAAAAACTATAGGGGTAAAAAACCGCTTTTTTCTTCAGCCTGTCCGGCTTCATTGCGATTGATGCAAATCAAATTTCCTGACCTTTTAGAGCACGTTATACCAATTCTTTCGCCTATGGAGGTAGCTGCAAGGATTGCAAAGGAAGAAGCTAAAAAAATCACGGGCCTTGATTCGCAGGATATAGGCGCCTTCTTTATTTCCCCTTGTCCTGCCAAAGTCACAGAGGCCAAAAACCCCATGATAACAAAACAATCCGCTGTAGACGGTGTAATTGGAGCAAATATCGTATACAAAGACATTTTAAAACATATAGCAAAAATTAACAGCAAAAAGAGGCGTAATCTGAATAAGGCAACAGGCTCAGGAATAGGATGGGGTTACATCACCGGCGAATCAAAAAGCATAGGCTTCGGTACGTCCCTTGCGGTAAGCGGTATCCACAACGTAATAAGCCTCCTTGAAGAGATAGAGCTCGGAGAATTGCAGGACGTTGATTTTATAGAGCTTCAGGCTTGTACAGGCGGCTGCGTTGGAGGACCACTGAATATCCAAAACCTGTTTGTAGGAAGGGTTAGACTGAGACATCTGATTGAAAAACAGTCCAACAAAATTTCTTATTATAAAGATGCAGATCTGTTAGAGATTTACAAAAAAGAAACTTTCAAATCAACAGAATCGATCAAGCCGCGTCCCATTATGATGCTTGATGACGACGTCTCAAAGGCTCTTGAAAAAATGGAGCGTATCGATAATATTACAAACGGATTGCCTGGCCTTGACTGCGGCGCTTGTGGTTCTCCAAGTTGCCGTGCCCTCGCAGAAGACATAGTAAGGGGACAAGCGTTTGAAACAGATTGTGTAATAAAACTGAGAGAAAAGGTAAAGATACTGGCTGAGGAGATACTTGACCTCGCGCGCATAATCCCCCCGTCAATGTCTGATGCCTCAAACAAAAAAGATAAATAACGATTTTGAGTCATTAATACCCTGATTTGGAGGATAAGATGACACTGAAAGAATTGGCTCATCTATTGAATTTTGAAATTCTGACGAATGACACAAACCTCGCGAGGATAGTGAAAACCGGTTATGTATCTGACCTTTTATCCGATGTAATAGCAAATGCCGAAGAGGATTCTGTTTGGATAACCGTTCAAAGACATATCAATATCCTCGGCGTCGCAAAACTCAAAGACATCATCGGTATAATTATTCCCCGCAGCCTGCACGTCGAAAACGAGATTATTGAAAAGGCAAAAGCAGAAAAGATCGCTATACTGAGGGATTCGCGTACCTCTTTTGAAATCGCCGGCCTTATATACAATTTACTAAAAACGGAATAGCAAATCTTGAAGACCTTCAGGTGCGATCTTCATATACACTCAACCCTATCACCATGCGCAAGCCTTGACATGTCTCCCAAAAATATCTTTTTAAAGGCACAGGACTCGGGTATTGATATTATAGCTGTAACTGACCATAACATGATTGAAAACAGTCTTTACACTTACGAAATATCAAAAAATTCGAATACAACCGTGCTGTTCGGTATGGAATTGCAAACCGAGGAGGAAATACATCTGCTTGTAATATTTGATGATTATGAGGCAGCATCAGTTTTTCATAAAAAGATTTATCGTTTACTCCCCGATGTTAAAAATGACCCTTCATATTTCGGGGATCAGGTGGTAGTAAACTGCGATGACCATATAGTTCGCTTTGAAGAAAAGCTTCTTTTAAATTCAGTTCAGATTTCTCTAAATGACGCCGTATTTTTGGCAAAAGATTCAGGCGCCATGGTTATATCATCACACATAGATAGCCCTAATTTCAGCATTATAAGCCAATTGGGATACGTACCAAACGACCTTCCGCTTGATGCACTGGAGGTTAGAAACAAAGCCAATATACCAAAACTAATGCAATTTATAATGAACAGAGAAATCCCGTTTGTTTCATTTTCTGATGCACACTATATAGATGATATCGGAAAAAGAACAACAGAACTGACATTAAATAGGCCAAATATCGTCGAAATTACAAAGGCCTTAAGCGAAATGGGCAGAGGGGGCTTCCACAATGATGGATGATATCTGTGCCCATATTACCGACATAGCCGCTAACTCTATATCGGCGGGCGCCAAAAATATCATTGTTTCCATAGAGAAGAGTAAGACAAAAAACAAACTATCTCTAAAAATATCCGACGACGGAAAAGGCATGGACAAAGATACTGCAGAGAAGGTTGTTGATCCGTTTTTCTCTACAAAAACAGGGAGGAAGGTCGGCCTCGGCATACCGCTTTTGAAAGGCACTGCAGAGACATGCGGAGGGCATTTCAGTCTAAACAGTTCACCAGGTGTCGGAACAGAGATTGAGGTTTCTTTTCTTCTCGACCACCCTGATTTGCCTCCACTCGGCAAGTTAAAGGATAACATACTGATGTTGGTTGTATCCAACCCTGAAATAAATTATTCTTTCAATATTAAAACAGATGATAATGACTTTCTTTTCGATACAAAAGAAATCAATAATATGCTCGATGGATTACCGATTAATAATCCTGAGGTAATAAAATTCTTAACCATTTATCTTGACGAAAACTTAGAATTCATTTAAATTTTAAAGTCCTAAATAAGGAGGGA
>ENA-UOYA01002121-UOYA01002121.1-activated-sludge-metagenome-genome-assembly--contig:-NODE-2121-length-19725-cov-5.122217_pt1 | contig 19725 bp, 22 predicted proteins | sample MGYA00238163_ERZ764804 | MGnify/ENA primary metagenome ERZ764804 (study PRJEB28919, sample SAMN05720223) | activated sludge metagenome | isolation source: Anaerobic digester | place: Hong Kong... | reverse complement strand
TTTTTTGTGATTTTTCAATAATTTCGCAGTGAGCAAGAATATTTTCTAATTCATGAATTACGTGCTGTGCCTGAGCTACTGCTAATCCATAACCTGGTACGATGATAACTCTATTGGCATAATTGCACAATACTGCGGTGTCATATACCGAAATATCTTTAATACTACCTTCGATTTCTTGTGAAGCACCACCTGCAGCACCTCCACCGAATGCTCCAAAAATCACATTGCTAAGTGGTCGATTCATCGCTTTACACATAGCCAAAGTCAAAATAGTACCTGCCGAACCTACTAGAATTCCTCCAGTAAGCATTACTTGGTTGTCATATAAAAATCCACCGAATGCTGCTGCTAATCCAGTAAATGAATTTAACAAAGAGATAACTACTGGCATATCAGCTCCACCAATAGGAAATACAAAAAGAATACCATATACTACCGCTAAGGCAAATAAGGCATAAGCCATACCCACTGGCTGTCCTGTAGCCACAACCCATATAGCCATAAGCGCCAATCCTATCATGACGACTGTATTCAAAATATTGTAATATGGCAATCGAATTGGTTTATTCATCGTGCCATTTAATTTTAGAAATGCGATGATAGAACCAGAAAATGATACAGAACCAATAATCATCCCCGCTACAATTGTAGCTAGATTCATTGTATTGCCGATATTATCTCCATATTCCATCAAGCCTATCAAAGCCGCACAAGCACCCCCCATTCCATTGAAAAGAGAGACGAGTTCTGGCATCTTGGTCATTTCGACTCGCTTAGCAGTAATCCAACCTAATATTGTACCGATAGTAATGGCTGCAAAAATATAAACTAGTTTTTGAGAATATCCCTCAGGGCGATGTTCATGTAGAAATATAGTCGCTAATATTGACACAAACATTCCAAATGCAGCTACTAGATTACCTTTGCGAGCACTATCAGGATGGCTAAGCATCTTTAATCCTATGACAAAAGTAACAGAGCCTATGAGATATGATAATATAAGAAAATATGTATTCATTGATTGATTTGTGTATTTTGAATTATGAGTAAGTTAATACTCCTTTATAATTTTTCGTTATTAGATGTTTCTATTTCTTGATTATTTTTTCTTTTTCTTCCCAAACATTTCGAGCATCCTATCAGTCACTACAAATCCTCCTACTACATTCAATGTGCCTAAAACGACAGCTATAAAACCTAGTATTAAGCCTACTGTATTTTCAATATCGATATGGAGCATCACGATAATAGCTCCAATAATAACTACGCCATGTATTGCATTCGCACCACTCATAAGCGGTGTATGCAAGACCGCAGGCACTTTTTCTATCAATTCTACGCCTACGAAAATAGATAAAATGACTATATAAATCATTTCAATATGTGTCGTCAAAAAATTTAAAATTTCTTCCATGAATAATTTATTTTGCTTGTGAAATATTAAGTGAAGGATGTACTATTTGTCCATTATGTACCATCAGTGAGCCTTTGGTTATTTCCTCATCCATTTCCCATTTAAAACCTTCTTTGGTCGTCAAATGCGTAATGAAATCCAATAGATTTTTGGCAAATAATTCAGATGCATTGAGTGGTAACATGGAAGGAATGTTCGCTTCTCCGACTATAGTTACGCCGTTTTTTACAACAACTTTACCATATTCGCTACTAGCACAGTTTCCTCCTTGCTCTACAGCCATATCTACTATTACCGAGCCTGTTTTCATTTTTGAAACTTGCTCTTCTGATATCAAAACTGGGGCTTTTCTTCCCGGAATCAATGCGGTCGTAATGATCAAATCTGCTTCAGAGAAATGTTTCGTCAATACTTCTTGTTGTTTTTTCAAGAAATCATCTGAAACCCCTTTTACATATCCGCCTTCCATTTTTACAGACTCATCTTTTGGCATTTCGATAAATTTACCACCAAGTGACTCTACTTGCTCTTTAGTTTCAGGTCGTATATCAGATACTTCTACAATGGCTCCTAATCTTTTGGCAGTAGCAATAGCTTGTAAACCAGCGACTCCTGCTCCCATAATGACAACTTTAGCAGGTTTAATCGTCCCAGCAGCAGTCATCAAAAGTGGAAATATTTTCCCCAAATGATATGCTCCAATAATGACTGATTTATACCCAGCGAGATTCGCTTGAGAACTCAATACGTCCATCTTCTGCGCCCTTGAAATTCTTGGTATGGCATCTACAGAAAATGCGCTACAACCTTTAGCTACAAGTGCAGCTATAACATCAGGCTGTGTAGCAGCATACATAAGTGATATACAAGTCACTTTCTTATCCAAAGCATTAATTTCTTCTTTAGTAAAAGGATTTACTTTGACGATAATATCGCAATTATTACTTATAGATTGCTTATCGGAAATAGATGCTCCTGCCTCTGAATAATTTTGATTGCTAAAAAAGGAATTTTCTCCAGCACCGCTTTCTACCAAACATTCATATCCCTTTGAAATCAGTATTTTGCATACTTCTGGTGTAATTGCTACTCTTTTTTCAAATTCCTTGGTCTCTTTGAATATACCTATTTTCATCTGTTTATATTATGATTTTTATATTACCTACTTAGGTTACACAAAATTAAGTGTTGCCGAAAATATTGTTTTTAAATTAAATTGATACAATTTTCTATCTTAAATCTGCATTAATATCAGCCAATGCTTTATTTCCTGGACATAAAACGGATTGAGTCAATTGATTGAGAGGTGTTTTTGAGGTCTGAATCAATTCGTGGGTATCTACACTATTAGGATTAATATAAATAAGACCCGTGAGAAATTCATTATTCTCTTTGGCTCTCAACATAGCGTTCATCGCCGAACTTCTATCTGTCGGATCCCAATCATTTGACATTTTATTCAACTGAATCATACTACCATCATGCATGGCTATTTGCTTCGTCGTGCCCTCACCATACGAAGTCGTAATTTCTGTCATCTCCGGCACAAAATCAAAAGTAGAAGTCGCCTCGATATGCTCACGGATATAATCATAAGATTTAGTCGAACCTACATTATTATTGAATGTCACACAAGGAGAGACGACATTGATTAATGCAAAACCTGGATGCTTCATAGCTGCTTTGATAAGTGGTACAAGCTGACTTTTATCTCCCGAAAAACTCTGCGCTACAAATCCTGCACCCAATTCCAGTCCTAAACTCACTAAATCTATCCCTTCAAATAAATTCGTATTACCTGATTTATTTTTTGAGCCACAATCTGCTGTAGCAGAATCTTGCCCTTTGGTCAATCCATAGCAGCCATTATTCATCACGAGATAGACCATATTTAGATTTCTGCGTATCACATGGACAAATTGCCCCATACCAATACTAGCAGTATCGCCATCGCCTGACACACCAAAATATATTAAATCTCGATTCGCCATATTCGCACCAGTAGCCACAGAAGGCATACGACCATGCACCGAATTGAATCCATGCGAATTGCTTAAGAAATAAGCAGGTGTCTTACTCGAACAACCTATCCCAGACATTTTAGCGACTTTGTGAGGTTCAATATTCGCTTCATAACAGGCTCGAATAATAGCTCCACTAATACTGTCATGTCCACATCCCGCACAAAGTGTAGATAGCGAACCTTCATAATAATCTATCGAATAACCTAGTTGATTTTTGGGCAATTCTGGGTGTCGAAATTTGGGTTTAATGTATGTCATTTATTCAGTGATTAGAGATTAGTTAATGGCTATTAGTTTTTGTGATTATTTATTTCGTTGTCTCGTTACTTTTCGTTCGACTAATAAAGCAATTCCAACTGTATAACCTATTCCAGATAAATTTGGCTCATAATTATTAAGTTGTGAATTGAAAAAAGTTCTTATTCTATATTCATAAAATCTACCATAGTTCAAGATATTTGGAACTCGATAGTTCATTACCTTTAACAACGAATAATCAAAATAAATACTAGCACTAGGAGAAATTGACTCAACACTTCCAAATCTATCTTTAGGAAATAAAAAACTCGGGGTAAGTCCAATGCTTGGGGTAAGTCTAAGTTTTTTGGTAGATAAAATTGTATATCCTAATTGTAATCTGATATTTACATTATCAACTTTCTCATCTTTACTAATTTGATTAACGCTTTCATTAAATTTCGAAATGCCAAAACTAGTATGAATATTCACACTAAATTTTCTTATTTTATATGCAACAAGCATATCAAAATTTATAAAATTATTGATTTTAGAATTCATCTTTGAAAAACTACTTCCAAGTCCAAATTCACCACTAAAATTTTTCAATTCAAGTCCTAGTGAATCTATATATTTCGTAGAATCTAAATACTTATTAATATCCAATTGATTCATCGTGATACTATCTGCATTTTTTCCATTACTCGTAATTTCTTGAATTGTTTTCATTCGGCTAAGTACCTCTTTCTTTTTAAATATGCGATACACAGCCCTATTTTGTTCATAAAAAATTTGCAAGTATCTTCTATTTAACTCATTTAAGTCATAATTAACTTGAATATAATTCAATAACTGTTCATTGTTTAAGTTTAAAGAATTCCAATTAAACGAAGGATTAAATTTAGCTATGAATTTTTTTCTTCTAACTAATGTATCTTCATTCCAGTATTTTACATTCTCGTCTATAATTTTAAAATTTGACAATACTTGGGAGTCTTTGTTGTTACCATCAAAATTCAATTGATTTAATTGAATCTTTTTGGATTCCCAATCAATATCAGATTGAGCTTTACACAAAGACAAATTAGTGAAAAATAAAAAAAATAACCCTAAGTATTTCATAGTTAATTTTGACTTAATCTTAATCCTTTCTCTATCTCCCCAAATATAAAATTCGCTGTAATCGGCATTCCATCAAAATTCAATACCGAATGTAGTTTTTTAGCATCTACTCCTAGTTCTATCATCATCAAACTTTTCAACTGTGCATCGCGATTTTGTTCAATAATAAATAATTGCTTATGATTCGCTACGAAATCTTCAAAAGCTTTGTCAAAGGGAAATGCTCTCAAACGTAGCGCATCCACATAGATTCCTTTTTCTTCTAGCATATCCATCGCTTCTTCTGATGAATAAGTCGAAGTGCCGAAAAAGATAATTCCTATATCACTTGTTTTCTTTGAAGGATAAACATAAGAAGGCGGAACAAGTGTCTTAGCCGTATCCCATTTTTTTAATAATCGATCCATGCCTTTTCTGTATTCATCTGAACTTTCGGTATAAGCTGCATATTCTGTATGCGAACTACCTCTGGTAAAGAAAGACCCTTTCTCTGGGTGTGTACCGGGTAGCGTACGATAAGGAATACCATCCCCATCTACATCTAGATATCTACCCCACTTCTGCACAGCATCTAATCCCTCTGCGGTCAAGACTTTTCCACGCTTATATTGTCTCGTATCATTCCATTCAAATGGATCTGAAATATGATCGTTCATCCCTAAATCCAAGTCTGTAAGCATAATGACAGGTGTCTGCAATTGTTCCGCAAGGTCAAAGGCATCTGCTGTCATATCAAAACACTCCTTAGGACTCGCTGGGAATACCAAAACATGTTTTGTATCTCCATGCGATGCATAAGCCGCTTCCATCAAATCAGACTGCTGAGTACGGGTAGGCATACCTGTCGAAGGACCAGTACGCTGAACATCAATCAATACAGCTGGCACTTCGGCAAAATAAGCTAAGCCCAGAAATTCATTCATCAACGAAAGACCTGGTCCAGAAGTAGAAGTAAAAGAGCGAGCACCATTCCAGTTCGCACCGATGATCATACCCATAGCCGCGAGCTCATCTTCAGCCTGAACTATCGCAAAGTTTTTTCTTCCTGTTTCTGGATCGATTCTAAACTGCTTGCAATAATCTGCATAGCCATCAATAACCGAAGTCGAAGGCGTAATAGGATACCAAGCCGCAAATGTAGCTCCACCATACACTGCTCCCAAAGAACAAGCCGCATTTCCCTCTGCTAAAATTTTATTTTTAAGCAAATCTCTTCGCTCTGCTTTGATGTTTATTGGATTTGGATAATGTTCTTTGATATAATTAATACCGAGATTGAGAGCCGTAATATTAAGCGGAATCAATTTTTCTTTTCCTTTAAACTGCTCAGCAAATAAATCTTCAAATACGTTGAACTCTATTTTTAGCAATTCACACAAAGCGCCTACATAGATAATATTTTTAAATAGCTGTCTCTGACGAGGGTCATTATAGTTATTATTACTGATTTCCATCAATGGAATCTCAATATAATTTATATCATCTCTTAGAAATTCTTTGGCTAATTTTTTGGTACTATCATAGAGAAAATAGCCCCCTGATTTCACACTAGCTACATCCTGAGCAAAACTCTGAGGGTTGACAGCCACCATAAGGTCTATGCCTTCTCTTCTTCCCAAATATCCTTTTTCGCTCACACGCACTTCGTACCAAGTAGGCAATCCTTGAATATTGGATGGGAAAATATTTTTGGGAGTGACAGGAATTCCCATTCTAAAAATAGCCTTAGTAAACAAGAAATTGGCAGAGGCAGAGCCCGTTCCATTCACATTCGCAAAGCGTACTACAAAATCGTTTATGTTCATTGTTTTTTATTTTTTTGCCACGAAGGCACTAAGATACTAAGTAGTTTTTTTATATTATTAAGTCATCAACGTTTCGAGAAGAATGAAAAATTGAAAGTACATTTACTTCATTTTTATCTTTTTTAAAATGATAAAAAATTCTAAATTTTCCTTCAATTAATTCTCTAATTTCTTCTTTGTTATCATTTTCCCATAACTTCTCAATTTTAGGTTGTTGTTTTAAAATTTTAACTCTTTCTCTAATCTTTAATATAGTCTTTTTAGCATAAAATGGGCTATCTAGCGAAATAAATTCTTTTATAAGTTTTAACTCTGCAAGTGCCAATTTTGACCATACTATTCGAACCATGTTTCTATGATTTCATCAACTTCAGAATCCTCTGTAAACTCTCCATTTTCAATTTGCTTTTCTGCTATCGATATACGATTTAAAATCATTAATTTTTCCATAGCGTCATCGAATTCAAAGACATCTGGCAAATGACTAAACGATTCTAGTACTGTTGATTTTTCTAACATATATATAATTTTAAAACTCAAAATTACACCGTACACCCACTATGTGCCTTGGTTGTATTATACAAAAATTTCTGCATATCCCAAGCGGAAGTAGGGCATCGCTCAGCACAAAGACCACAGTGAAGGCACACATTTTCGTCTTTAACCATCACGCGCTTAGTAGGCAATATATCCGACACATAAATTTCTTGACCAAGATTATTGGCAGGCATATTCAGTTTTTGACGCAATGCTTTTTCATCCTCTTCGGGTTGAGTGAATGTAATACACATCGTAGGACAAATATCGACACAAGCATCGCATTCTATACATTTGGTTTCTGTGAAGACAGTCTGCACATCACAGTTGAGGCATCGCTCTGCTTCTTTATATCCAGTCAATCCATCAAATCCTAACTCCACTTCTAGTTTTCTATCCGATAGTGCTTTTTGCTTTTCTGCCATAGGCACGACATATCGCTTATCCGTCGTGACTGGACTATCATAAGCCCACTCGTGAATTCCCATTTTCATACTATGAAGATTGACCATAGGGCTAGGCCTATCTGTCAAAGGCTTACCACTACATGCTAAATCAATAGAAATAGCACCTTGATGTCCTTGAGCTACAGCCGTTATTACATTTTTAGGTCCAAAGGCCGCATCGCCTCCAAAAAACACTTTTGGATGAGTAGAAGCATAAGTCATGGCATCTACTTTTGGCATTCCCCACTCGTCAAACTCTATTCCCAAATCTCTCTCTATCCAAGGAAATGAATTTTCCTGTCCAATAGCTATCAATACATCATCTGCTTCGATAAATACTGGAGGCTCGCCAGTAGAAACTAGTTTTCTCTTTCCATTCTCATCATAGGTCGCATGAACTTTATCAAAATTCATTCCTTCTAATTTTCCATTTTTGATAACGAAATCTATCGGTACATGATTATCAAGAATTGGAATATCTTCGTGAATAGCATCTTCTTTTTCCCAAGGACTGGCTTTCATCTCAGAAAATGGACTTCTCACGCAGACTTTAACTTCTTCTCCGCCCAATCTTCTCGCTGTTCGACAACAATCCATCGCCGTATTTCCTCCGCCTAGTACAATGACTTTTTTTCCTATTTTACTCGTATGTTCGAAAGCGACACTTGCTAGCCAATTAATCCCTATATGTATGTTATCTTTTCCTTCTTCCCGACCAGCCACCTTTAGGTCACGACCTTTGGGTGCGCCCGAGCCGATAAATACTGCATCATAATCTTTGCTTAAAATCTCCGTTTTGAGGCTCGACACATATTGATTGAAATGTGTGTGAATTCCCAAGTCTAGAATATAATTGACCTCATCGTTCAAGACTTGGTCTGGAAGCCTAAAAGAAGGAATCTGTGAACGCATAAATCCTCCTCCCGCTTTCTGTTCTTCATAGAGATGAATCTCATATCCTAGAGGAGCTAGATCTCTCGCCACAGTTAGCGACGCTGGTCCAGCACCAATTAAAGCTATTTTTTTTCCATTAGAAGGAAATGGCCCTTGAGGCATCAATGATTTGACATCACCTTTATTATCAGCTGCTACACGCTTCAATCGACAGATAGCGACAGGTTCTTCTTCGACACGTCCTCGTCTGCAAGCGGGCTCACAGGGACGGTCACAGGTTCTTCCTAGTACGCCTGGGAATACATTGGAATCCCAATTTACCATATAGGCCTCAGTGTATTTCTCTTGTGCGATTAATCGTATGTATTCTGGAACGGGAGTGTGGGCAGGACAAGCGTACTGGCAATCCACTACTTTGTGAAAATATTCTGGATCTTTAATATCTGTTGGTTTCAAATCTATTTGATTTATACAGATACGAAAATAAATCAAAAGAGGCAAAATAGAATTAATTATTTTTACTAAAAGAATCCTACATGAAAAATATACTTCTAACCTGTCTCTTATACTGTATTTCAATAGCAGGATTATCACAGTCTTCAGATGAAAAAAAACTAGTTATCAATTTCGACAATGAATCTATTGGCAAAAATTTAATGACAAATCAAGATATTCCATCTAGAAGAATTCGAATTGAGGGATGGTTTTCTAAGATACATTACGATAGCACGAACAATATAATACACGCATTAATCAAAGAATATGAGAGTGATGACCCAAAAGCCGAGTTAATCTGTATAGATTTAAAAAGCAATCAAGTCCTTTGGCAAAAGGAAGTAAACCTTGAGAAAAACAAATTTACATACGATGATGATGTCCTTGTACTTGAAGAAGGAAAAAAATTGTACACCTATGACCTTTTAACTTTTCAAAAAAAATGGGAAGTTCCGAGTAAGATATATGCTGTTTTCCCTAATTTCAAAATTGGAATAACTATGAATGAAACATTCTGGCACAAGTATAAAGATGGACTTATGGGTATAGACCTCCATACAGGTCAAGTCAAATGGACAAATGAAAGTATTAAATTGAAGAATGGAGTTAATCTTCAAACTTTTGTCAAAGATTCTAACTTTTACTTTATCAATGATAAATTGTATGGGTTAAATGTAATAACAGGTAAACACTGGGAGAGCGATTTTTCATTTTATAAAAACTGCGGCAATTCTTCTTATACAGGGTATTGTGCATATTGTTCAAATTTCGCCTTTGATTCTACTTACTTTTATATTGCTCAAGAATATGCTATATTAAAATACGACTATGATGGAAAATTAATTTCTGAAATGAAATATCCAAACATGGCGACTGCCTCAATGAGCAAACTATATATCACTGACACCACACTTATATTGGTAAATAAAGGATTTACAATTTTAGCAAGTTCTAAAATAAACACACAGGAAACCCCTTTTGTAGCTATATATTCTAAAACAGGAGAAAATAGAGCATTTTTTTCATTTATTGATGATGATATCATTAAATCCGATATTGTCAAAAATGAATTATTTCTACACCAGAAAAAAGCACTTCATGTAATTGATATAAACAAGAAAGAAATTGTATTTTCCAAAGAAGTACCTAAAAAGAAAATGAAGATTTGGTATAAAATTCTTAATGAATCTTTCTATCATCAAGTTGGTAATCAATTCAACTTTGTAACGCCTAGAGATAGCACTAAATTCTATATTTTTAGAACAGATGACAAAATCGATATCGTAGATAAAGAATTCAATGTTTTAGGCGAAATAAGCGAAGATAGCATCCATTATGTCATTTTAAAAGATTCATTATTTGAAGCTTTATATAATATAAAATTAGAAACAACTACTATCCTAGATAAATCGAAAAATAAATTATTAGAATTGTCTAAAGTTAGAGCTATTTTTAAACGAAATGAACAGATTTTTATAGCTACTGGTAATAGAATCTACATAGTAAAAATAAAGGATTTAGAATAATAGTAAAGTAAGATATTTTTTGTCAGTATTTCTTAGTAAAAATGAATCTAATCAGCTAATTTTACAAATTATAAACTAAAAAAAAGCAGTGGATAAAAGCAATAAATGGGAAGAAGAGTTGGAGATTATTCGCTCTATCATTCAAGATATTGGGCTCAAAGTAGAAATAAAATGGGGTAATGAGGTCTATACTCATCTCAATAGAAATGTAGTGAGTTATGGAGGATTCAAGGACTTTTTTACTTTGTGGTTTTACGATGGTGTATTTCTAAAAGATTCTAAAAACAAACTCATCAACGCCAATGAAGCTAAGACAAAAGCATTGAGACAATGGCGATTCTATAGCAAGGAAGATATAGATGAAAAACTCATTAAATCCTATATACTAGAGGCTATACAAAATGTAGAGGATGGTAAAATTTGGAAACCAGAGCGTGACTCTAAAATTGTACTACCTGAATTGATGCAAACTTATTTTGCAAAAGACAAACAACTAAAAGCAGCATTTGGCAAGTTGACTCTATTTAAACAAAAAGAATTTATAGAGTATATAGACACGGCAAAGCGAGAAGATACTAAAATTAGTCGCATGGAAAAGATAGCTCCTATGATACATGATGGTATAGGACTTCATGATAAGTATAGAAACTAAAAACCACTTTTTACAATCTATATAGATTTGTCCTAAAAAATAAAATTAAGTATGGATAAATTAATTCAATTTTGGGACGGACTTTCGCCTAGAATAAAAAATATTATTGTGACCATTTTAGGAATATTAATTGGTGGGCAAGTAAATTCATTTTTAGTAAAAATAAGTCCCTACGTTATAGGATTACCCAATGGCGTAGATGTCAATAAATTTGAAACATTAGTGGCTAATATTCACTTATTCGAACCGAAGCATTTTATTATGCCATTTTTAGCCCATGCATTGGGCACTTTAGTTGCTGCATTTATAGCTTGTAAATTAGCTGTGAGTCATCATTTTAGAATTGCTATGGTATGTGGTGGTTTGTTTTTTATTGGAGGAGCTATGGCTGTATGGATGATTCCAGCACCTATGTGGTTCAATATACTTGACTTGACTATGGCATATATTCCTATGGGATGGCTAGGATATAAATTAGCGAATAACAAATAGTGGTTTCAATACGTCCCATTCTCCATTCACAAATAGATGAATTGAGACAAATATCCATTGATACATTCTGTGCCTCGCATGGTCATAGCGCCAATAAAGAGGATATAGATATTTATATACGATATGCCTATGCGAAGTCTAAATTACTCGAAGAATTAGAAGATAAGAATAGTCTATTTCATTTCATCTATGTCAATAATGAAATCGCAGGATATTCAAAATTAATCATAGATTATCCATATAAAAATTTGACTTCAGCGAACGCTGCAAAACTTGAACGAATATATCTTTTAGAAAAATTCTATAGTCAAGGTTTGGGTCAGCAATTGTTTGACTTTAATATAGCAAAAGTTATTGAGCTCAGCCAAGATGAACTCTGGCTTTATACTTGGACGGAAAACAAACAAGCCATCCAATTTTATAAAAAAAATGGACTGAAAATTATTGATAGTGCTGACTTTAAAATTTCTTCAAGACATTCGAATCCAAATTTTATAATGCAGTTGAAATTTTAAATTGGTTATTTTTGCGTAAAATAAACACATAACCAAGTGAAATTACAAAATATTAGGCTAGCCGTCGATGCTATCATTTTTGGATTTAGTGAAGGGAATCTCTATGTACTGCTCATTCAGCAGAAATTTGGAACAAATAAACTCCAATGGGCTCTCCCTGGTGGCTTAGTTCAGAATGAAGAAACTCTCAACGAAGCAGTTCTCCGAGAATTAGCAGAAGAGACTGGTGTAAAAATCAACTATTTAGAACAACTATACACTTTTGGAGATAAACTAGATAGAGACCATCGAAATCGCGTCGTATCAGTCGCCTATTTCGGACTCGTAGATTCATCTAAAATTATAGTAAAACCCGACACAGATGCCTTACATGCTGAATGGATTGCCTTAGACGAAATTCCAAAACTTGCCTTTGACCACAATCAAATGGTAAAATTAGCTTTCCAAAGACTTCAAAACAAACTGACTTATCAGCCCATAGGTTTTGACTTATTGCCCAAAGAATTTCAGTTTTCAGAATTAGAAAACCTTTATTGCACGATACTCCATAGAGAGATTGACAGAAGAAATTTTAGAAAAAAAATTCTCAGCTTCGGAATTATCGAAGAAACTGACAAAATTCTCTTAAAAGGAGCAGGAAGACCTTCTCGGCTTTTTAGATTCAACAAAAAAAAATACAGAGAGTTGGAGAAAGAGGGTATTATATTTGAAATCTAATTTAGCGTATTTTTTACACTTTATTGTTTTGATTAAAAATAAAGTTTGTACTTTTGCGTTATAATTACACTTATTGTAAAATATATGATACTGAATCTAGATACAAACTTCAAACCTATCGCAGGGAATGAAATAGAATTTGAGCAATTTACTTTCAAAGGAGGAGAGCCTCATATCAAGATATGTCCAAATTTCAATACAAACGAGATAGTGACAATAACCCACCGCATCAATTCATTTAATGAACTTGGCTTCGTGTGTGTAGCTGTAGATGCACTGAGAAGAATGGGCGTGGAGAAGATAAATTTATTTATTCCATACTTTCCTGCAGCTCGTCAAGATAGATTGATGATAGTAGGCGAGCCATTGACTGTGAAAGTCTATGCTGACCTTATCAATCTAATGAAATTTCAGAAAGTGACGGTGTTTGACCCTCATTCAGAAGTAACGCCTGCGCTAATTAACAATTGTGAGGTTATCTCTAATCTAAATTTTATCCGAGAAGTCATAGCCGATATCCATCTGCCATTGACTTTAATTTCTCCCGATGGTGGTGCGCTTAAAAAAATCTATAAACTCTCCGAAGCACTCGGCGGTATCGATGTAGTTGAATGTAGCAAAAGCCGAGATGTCAAAACTGGCAAACTCGCTGGATTCAAAGTATATAGCGATGATTTATCTCACAAAAACTGTCTCATAGTCGATGATATCTGCGATGGTGGGCGGACATTTATCGGACTAGCCAAAGAACTCAAAGCCAAAAATGCTGAAAACATTTACCTCGCTGTGAGCCACGGTATTTTTAGCTATGGAATAGAAGAACTGAGAAAAGATTTCAAAGAAATTTATTCCACAGATTCATTTAATGAAGTAGATAGAATAAAGGTTGTAAAAATTAAATTGTAAAATATGAAAAAGATAGTATATAACGAAAATGTATTTATTGTAGAAAACTTCATGACAGAAAATGAATGTGCAGAAATCATCAAATGGAGTGAAGAACAAAACTTCGAAGAGGCAAAAATTAATATTCAGGGCAATCAAACTATGATGAAAGGAGTTAGAAATAATGATAGACTAATGTATATTGATTTTGATAAATCTGAGAAATTATGGCATTTAATTCAGCCATATTGTGAAACAATCATTGGTAAGACTAAAGCAATAGGTCTAAATGAAATGCTTCGAATATATAAATATTCGGAAGGACAAAGATTCAAAAAACATTATGATGGCAGTTATGAGAGAAATGAATTTGAGTTTAGTATCTATACATTTATGATTTATTTAAACCATGATTTCGAAGGAGGCAATACTTGGTTCAAAGACTTTGAAATCAAGCCTAAAACTGGAACGGCATTAGTATTTCTACATGATATTTTACATGAAGGAATGGAAATTATCAAAGGAAAGAAATACGTATTAAGAACTGATATTATGTATCAATTAATTTAAAAAAAAAAATGAAACAAAATACAAAAAAAGAAATAGCAAATAAAACACTAATCATAATTGAAAGTGGCAAATACAATAATTCCATAGAAGATATTGATGCCAAAAAAATGATAGAATCTTCATTTAATGAAACATATTGTATAGCCCCAAATCAAATTGATTTAACTAGTAAAATTTTTACAGAAGAGCAATTCCAAACGGAAATTGAAGTTTATAACGCCACATCGACAGAATCAATAGTCAAAGAATATAATCGCGAGAAAATAGCTGTATTAAATTTTGCTTCTGCTAAAAATCCTGGAGGTGGTTTTCTAGGAGGTGCTTCTGCGCAAGAGGAGAGCTTAGCAAGGTCTTCTAGCCTATATCATTCACTATTAAAATGTATGGAAGCTTATCAATTCAATCGAAATGAGAGCACTTATCTATACTCAGACTATATGATATATTCGCCTAATACTGTATTTTGGTTTGACGACAAAGGGTTCCCATTTAAAAACCCATATTTAGTAGATGTAATAACCTCCGCAGCTCCTAATAGAGGAGCTATGCTACAAAACAATAAACTTAATGAATTAGAATGTATTGAGTCAACTTTTAAAAGAAGGATAGAATTAGTATTAAGATTGGCGCTTGATAATAAGGTGAAAACTCTAATTTTAGGTGCATGGGGCTGTGGTGTTTTTAGAAATAAGACAGAAGATGTTGCAAGGTATTTCAAAGAAGTTATCGATGAAAAATTTGAAAATAAATTTAAGAAAATAGTGTTTGCAGTTTATGATTCATCGGAAAACAAAAAAACATTTTCAGACTTCAAACTAAAATTCAGCGAAACATGAAAAACAAGGATTTTATCAAATCTGGTATTATTGGACTTGCTATTGGAGATGCCTTAGGTGTACCTGTTGAATTTAAACCTAGAACTGTAATCGCAAAAAATCCAGTAGTTGATATGATAGGCTATGGCACACACAATCAACCGGCAGGCACTTGGAGTGATGATAGCTCATTGGCATTTTGTCTAGCAGAAATGCTTTGCCATGAATATAATTTGAAAAATTTAGCCAATCGATTTGTAAACTGGAAAGAACATGCCTATTGGACACCTTATGGACAAGTTTTTGATATTGGTATAGCTACTTCCACTGCTATTAATGAACTATATATTGGGCAAATTCCCATACACGCTGGTGGAGTGCATGAACATTCAAATGGAAATGGTTCTTTGATGCGAATCTTGCCATTGGTTTTCTATATCAAAGACATGCCTATTGACCAGAGATTCAAGCATATCAAGGAAGTCTCTAGTCTCACACATGGACATATTCGCTCTATATTTTCATGTTTTATCTATATAGAATTTTTGATAGAATTACTCAAAGGAATAGATAAAATGGAAGCATTTCATATTATGCAAGAGAGAGTCAATCTTTTTTGGGAGGAGCGAGATATTATTTCTATGGAAGAAATAAATAAATTTCATAGAATTTTATGCAATCCAATCAATGATTATGAAATAAAACCTATTTACGAATATGAAGAAGATGAAATCAATTCACAAGGATATGTTTTATACACTTTAGAAGCATCTATTTGGTGCTTTCTTCGCACTAATTCTTACCAAGATGCTGTACTCAAAGCAGTAAATTTAGGAGACGACACAGACACTACGGGATGTGTTACGGGCGGATTAGCTGGAACATATTATGGAATCGATACGATACCAGAACATTGGATAAAACAACTCGCTAGGCTAGAGGATATTCTGAGCTTATGTGAAAGATTGAATAAAAAATTAAGCATATGAAATACAATTTAGAAAAAACAAAAGACTTATACGACGAGAATAATAATTTAAAATATTTATTTTTTTGGGGTCATAGTCCATCGAAAGATGGGAGTATTACCAAAACTTGTTTTAGTCAATGGTGGGAATCGAAATTCACTGTAGATAACATTAAATATCCTTCAGCAGAACACTGGATGATGGCAGAAAAAGCGAGATTGTTCGAGGACAATATCGTATTAGAAAAAATAATTAGTTCTAAATCTCCGGCATCAGCTAAAAAACTAGGAAGGGAGGTGAATCATTTTATTCCTAAAATTTGGGAAGAGAAAAAATATGAAATCGTCAAACAAGGAAATTTGCATAAATTCAGCCAAAATCAAGATTTAAAAGCATTTTTACTCAATACAAATGATAGAATCATAGTAGAAGCAAGTCCTCTAGATACAATATGGGGAATAGGATTAAGTTCTGACAATCCAAATTCACTCAACCCACATCAATGGAAAGGAGAGAATTTATTAGGATTTGCTTTGATGGAAGTAAGAGATATTTTAAAAGAATCAGCAACATGACCACATTATATCGCCCAGTAGGATTAAAAGAACTTGAATTGATATTAAATTCAGGCATGAAACAATTTCCTCCTAGATTAGAATGGCAACCTATATTTTATCCTGTTTTAAACCAAGAATATGCGGAGCAAATTGCATTGGAATGGAATACTATGGATGAATTTTCAGGTTATTGTGGCTTTGTGACTGCTTTTGATTTATCAGAAGAATACCTTAGTAAATTTGATGTTCAGAATGTAGGTGGACATATTCACAATGAGCTTTGGATACCTAGTGAAGAACTAGAAGAATTTAATCGTCAAATCATAAGGGGAATTAGAATTGTCAAGGTATTTTTAGGCGATAAGTTCATAATGCCAGCTGATGATAAAATCAAAAAAATAATCGAAAAGATAAATGAACGAAAAAGATAAAAAACATATTTCCAAATTTCTTAGTCTTGTTCTTAGACATGCTCCTGAAGAAATCCATCTTATTCTGGATAATAACGGGTGGGCAGATACAGCGGAATTAATTGAGAAATGTAAAACTAAAAATATTTATTTCAACATAGAAGAACTCACTGAAATAGTCGAAACAAATGACAAAAAACGATTTGCTTTCAATGAAGATAAATCAAAAATCCGAGCTAGTCAAGGGCATTCTATAGATATTGAAATTGGACTAAATCCTATCGAACCACCTACTTATCTTTACCACGGTACATCTATAAATACGGTTGATTTAATTCAGGAATCGGGAATTCAAAAAATGAATCGACAACATGTACATTTAAGTCAAGATACGGATACCGCTATTAAAGTTGGTTCGAGACATGGCAAACCAAAAGTATTTAAAGTAAATGCACATACAATGTTTGAAGATGGAATTAAATTTTTCAAATCAGAAAATGGTGTTTGGCTAACGGATTTTGTAGATAAAAAATATATAGAATTAATATGAACCGAACTTTTGTCATAGGAGATATTCACGGAGGGCTTCGAGCACTCACACAACTTATGGAGCGAATCCAGCCAAAGGCTGATGATAAATTTATTTTCTTAGGCGATTATGTCGATGGCTGGAGTGAGTCTGCACAGGTTATTTCATTTCTTATCGATTTAGACACAAAACATGAATGCGTTTTTATCAAAGGAAATCACGATGAATACTGTGCCAAATGGTTGAGAACAAATATAGAATTTGAACCTTGGCTCATACAAGGTGGCCAAGCAACCGTAGATAGTTACAAGACTTATTCTGATTCAGACAAAGCTACCCACCTCAACTTTATAGAGCGTACTAAGTTCTATCATATCGATGAGATGAATCGACTGTTTATCCACGCAGGATTTTCTTCTCTCCATGGACCTAGTCAAGAGCGATATGAGACAAACTATTATTGGGATAGAACCCTTTGGGAGACGGTCATCGCCTTAGACACCAATATACCTATAGACTCTCCTCGATATCCCAAACGACTTAAACATTTCAGTGAGATTTTTATCGGTCATACACCTACTATAGATTATGGAGAATCTCAACCTATCCATATCGCCAATCTATGGAACACAGATACAGGCGCAGGATTCTATGGCAAATTGAGCGCAGTAGAACTAAATTCAAAAGAAATATTTCAGAGCGATAATTTACCCAGTTTATATCCAAACGAAAAAGGAAGAAACTGAATTTTAAATGAACAATTAATAATTAAAAGTTAATAATGCAAATTGAAATCATTCAAGGAGATATTACAAAAATAAAAGTAGATGCTATCGTCAATGCAGCTAATACTTCTCTGCTAGGCGGAGGTGGCGTCGATGGTGCAATACACAGAGTAGGTGGGAAACAAATTTTGGAAGAATGTATTCAAATTAGAAATAGACAAGGTGGCTGTGAAGTAGGAGAAGCAGTCATTACTTCAGGCGGAAATCTTCCCTCAAAATTTGTCATTCATACAGTTGGTCCTGTATGGAATGGGAACAAAGAAGAGAAAGAGAAATTACTTGCGAATTGTTATATAAACTCCTTGAATTTAGCAGTAGAAAATCATATTTCTAGCATAGCATTTCCCAATATCAGCATTGGCATATATCATTTCCCAAAAGACAAAGCTGCACAAATAGCTTTCAATTCCATTACAAATTATAAAATGAAATCTAAGATTAAAACATTATTATTTGTTTGTTTTGACGATGAAAACTTTATACTTTACAATCAACTATTTTCAAATCATATATGAACCCACTCTTATTAACGGACGGCTACAAAGTCGATCACAGAAGACAATACCCAGAAGGAACCTCGCTCGTATATTCCAATTGGACTCCTAGAAAATCAAGAATTGAAGGCGTAGATAAAGTCGTGTTTTTTGGATTGCAATACTTTATCAAGAAATACATTTTAGAGGATTTTGAAACTTATTTTTTCAAACAACCCAAGGAAAAAGTTGTTGCTGAATATAGTCGGAGAATCAATACTTATCTCGGAGAAAATCAAGTTGGGATGAAACATATTGAGGATTTACATGACCTAGGATATATTCCTATGGTGTTCAAAGCACTACCCGAAGGAGCGAATGTGCCTATTCGAGTACCTATGTTTACTATGTATAACACTTTGCCTGATTTTTTTTGGTTGACCAATTATTTTGAGACCTTACTCTCCGCAGTAGTTTGGATGCCATGTACATCCACTACGATAGCGCATCAGTATCGGAAAATTTTAGACAAATACGCTATGGAAACATCCTCCAATCCAGCATTTGTAGATTGGCAAGGGCATGATTTTTCTATGCGCGGAATGGCAGGGATAGAAGCAGCGGTAATTTCTGCAAGTGGTCATCTGCTTTCATTTACAGGTACTGACACTATACCAGCTATCGATTTTTTAGAAAAATACTATAATGCCAACGCAGAAAATGAATTAATAGGTGGCTCTGTAGCCGCTACGGAACATTCTGTGATGTGCATGGGGACGAATGATGGAGAGTTTGAGACTTTCCAAAGACTCATCATGCAAATATATCCAAGGGGGATTGTGTCCATCGTATCT
>ENA-UOYA01002117-UOYA01002117.1-activated-sludge-metagenome-genome-assembly--contig:-NODE-2117-length-19734-cov-13.500889_pt1 | contig 19734 bp, 22 predicted proteins | sample MGYA00238163_ERZ764804 | MGnify/ENA primary metagenome ERZ764804 (study PRJEB28919, sample SAMN05720223) | activated sludge metagenome | isolation source: Anaerobic digester | place: Hong Kong... | reverse complement strand
GTTAAGGCACTTGTTAGAATTCCAATAGTACAAGACAATGATCAGTATGCGTCTTACTTCTCAGCGTTTTGTTCATTGTCTCAATTGGAACATATCGATAAGTCAGGAAAAGACATATCTCGTTTATGTTTCGAATCATACGATCCAGATATATGGGTAAATTATGACGCTGATATATGGGTAGATTTTGACTCATTAGAACTTGACAGACCAGTTGTTAGTCATGAATATGTGACTGTTCCTTGCACAGATCAATCAGAGATAGTAAGACGATTAATGAAGTGGTTCGAAAAGAAGTATAATCCTACTCAAAGAAACAATTCAATCAACATTCTAGCATTCTCATTTAATCTATTTGGGGTGGATATATCTACAGCTAAGAGTATTTGTCTACAGTATGAGCAGAAGGACTTTAGATCAAGTGAGATAATAAGAACTGTTGAATCAGCATATTCTAAGAAGGAGTTATTTGGAACTCAATCATTCCAAGACAATAAGAAGAAGGACTTTATTACATCTTACTCAAGAGGTAGATCAATTGAGGAGGTAAAAAAAAAGTTCAAGGAAGTAACTCCAGAAGTAATTGAGGAAATATGTTATTCATCGAAGGATATATCCTTTTGGGAAGAAGAAGAAGGACGTATCAGAATCGTTCACTCTTATTACCGTGATTATCTTCACTCACTTGGGTTCAATAAGATATTATTCTCGAATGATACGAAAGTTATCTCTTTCATTCGAAAGGAAGGTAAATTTGTTCGTGAATATCAACCAGAAGAAATTAAGGACTTCGTTCTTAGAGATATTGAGAACAAAGGTGAAATGGATGTGTGGAACACATTAGCTGGGAACGCTAAGTACTTCAATGAGAATTACCTTTCAATGTTGGAGTCAAAGGTCGTTGATGTGGAGAAGGATGGGGAAAATCATGCACTCTTTTACTATACTAATACGGTTGTTAAAGTGACAAAAGATTCAATAGAGTTAATCGATTACGAAGACTTACCTAAGTCTGTATGGGAAACTCAAGTCTTAAATCGTAACTTCAAGAAATCAGACCATCACCATTCATTATTCCGTACATTTATCTGGAACTGCTGTGGCAAGAACGTTGATAATTATAATGCCTTCAAGGCTGTAATCGGACGAATGTTGCATACTTACAAGACAACAGTAGGCAATAAGGCTCTAATTTCAACGGATGAAGACTTGTCAGATGTGCCCAATGGTGGGTCAGGCAAATCATTACTAGCGCTTGCTATTGGGAAATTAAGAAAGGTGTCAGTAATTGATGGTAAAAATTTCGATTTCAACAAGCAATTCAACTATCAAACAGTGCCAATCGACACGCAGATATTGGTATATGATGATATTGAAAAGAATTTCAATTTCGAGCGGTTGTTTTCAGCAATAACAGGGGGATTAACTATTGAATACAAGTCTAAGAATGCAGTTAAATTGAGTGTAGAAGATTCTCCATTGATATATATTACAACCAATTACGCTGTTAAGGGTGTTGGTGGGTCTTTTGATCGTAGAAAACATGAGATAGAATTTAGTAGTCATTACAACTCTAACTATTCACCAGAAGATGAATTTGGGAAGCGATTTTTCGATGAATGGGATGAAGATGAATGGGCAAGATTTGACAACTATATGATAAATTGCCTTCAATATTTCATGAATAATGGATTAGTTAAGCAAAACATGAAAACTATTGCTGAGAAGAAATTCAAGACCGAGACTTCTCATGAGTGGTACGAATTCTGCAAATCTAAACTATTCAAACCTGGTGTTAGATATTACTCATCAGCAATTAAAGAAGAATTTAAGGAAGAAAACGATCATTACAAGGAATTTTCAAACAAAACATTTAGCACATGGATGAGATCGTTTTCAGTTTACAAAATGTGGTCATTACACGACGGAAAGGATGCTAAAGGAAGGTATAAGGAGTTTTCGGATGGAACAGAAGAATTGACTTCATTTCCAAAAGAATTGGAAAATATTAACGATGATTTGCCATTCTAATGAAGACGCTAAGAGACTACCAATTAGAATGTGCTAAAAAGGCACATTATATACTTATAGAAAATAAGATAGTTTACCTATCAATGGAGGTAAGGACTGGAAAAACACCTACTTCAATGGAGGTAGCTAGATTGTACGGTGCTAAGAATGTTTTATTCCTTACAAAGAAAAAGGCAATCACATCCATTGAAAATGACTACATAGATTTCCTCTATAACAATCATTTTTCAATAGATATTATCAATGATGAATCGTTGCATAAGGTAGATGCATTCAAGTATGACTTGGTAATCCATGACGAACATCACCGTTTTGGATCGGTTACTAAGCCAAGTAAATCTACCAAGCTGTTCAAAGAAATGTTCTCACATCTTCCAATGATATTCCTATCAGGAACACCAACACCTGAATCTCATTCTCAGATATTTCACCAATTATGGGTAAGTGACCATTCTCCATTTTCAGAAACAAATTTCTACAAGTGGGCAAAGAAGTATGTTCGAGTAAAACAGAAACACTTAGGATACGCAATTGTTAACGATTATTCTGATGCTATAGTGGAACTAATTGATCCAGTTGTGAGTAGTTTGTTTGTAACTTACACTCAAAAGGATGCAGGTTTCAGCACATCAATTAAGGAGCATATCCTTCATGTACCTATGAGTGATAGTATTCAACGAATAATTAAGAGACTCACCAAGGATAGAGTAATTGAGGGAAAGGATGAGACGATACTTGCTGATACAGGTGTTAAGTTAATGCTAAAGATTCACCAGTTATGCTCTGGAACGGTTAAATTTGAGAGTGGCAACGCTAAAGTATTAGACTATTCGAAGGCTAAATTTATTCGGGATTATTTCAATGGTAATAAAATAGGCATTTTCTACAAGTTCAAGGCTGAGTTGGATGCGTTGAAAACAGTATTCGGTGACTCCATTACAACTGAATTGGACGAGTTCAATACAACCGATAAAAACATAGCGTTACAGATAGTTTCAGGTAGGGAGGGGACTTCACTAAAAATGGCTGATAAGTTAGTTTTTTACAACATTGATTTCTCAGCCGTAAGTTATTTCCAAGCGATTGATAGATTGACTACTATGGAACGTTTGACTAATGATGTTTACTGGATATTTTCGGAAGGTGGAATTGAGAACAATATTTACAAGGCAGTACAAGAGAAAAAGGACTACACGTTGCGATATTTTAAGAAGGATTATGGCATCAAAATATAAACAAAAGATAATTAAGGATTATGAGTCAAGAGGGTATCTTGTTATTGGACTTATTCGGGGAAACGCAAACGGGTTTGCCGACCTCATCGCATTCAAAGAAGGTGAGAAGCCAATCTTCATTGAAGTCAAAGAAAAGCATGACAGAATTTCTGAGCTTCAGCTCTACAGAGGAAGACAAGTCGAGAAGTACGGATGTAGATTTCTGGTCAAGCATGACGGAAAAGGAGATTCTTGAGATGGGTGTTTTACCTTTTAGATTTTCCTATAAAGGAGAATCATTCGTAGCTTCAGGAACAACAATAAGGGGAGCTGAAACAATTGACAGATATAGGAGCGAATTAAATGGAAAGTTCAAAACCTTTAAACGTGAAAAATTGTTAAATTTTCTTTTAAATGTTATATCTAAAGAATAATTAATTATATTTGCTGAGTAATAATTAAAAAAAAATAAACATGAGTAGAAGTGCAGAAGTAGTTTCGACTGGTTTCGAAAAACCAGCAAGCAAGTACCTAGAGTGGTCATCAGATGAGAAGTGTTTCAAGTTTTGGAATAAGTCCACATCATCAAATGAATTTATCCCGTTACCACTTAGATTAGTGTTATTGCGTGATTGTAACGTTATAAAGGGTTGGAATGACAAGTCTCAGTCAGGTATTTACTCTAATGAGGTAAAGATGTTAGGCAAGGATATCTTAGAGGTAAAATCATTCAAGGGTGGATTGATTGCAAAAGGATTGTACAAGGATATCAAAGACGCTGTTCAATCAGCAGGTGGAAGATATCACAAGTCTTTGTATTTCGCTAATGCGGAAACAGGAGAAGTGATAAATATTACTATAAAGGGAGCATCAGCTAATTCTTGGATAGACTTCATGAAGGAAATCGGGAGTAAGTGGTTGTCTAATGAAATTTGTATCAACGATTTTAAGGAGGACAAAAAGGGCAGAGTATCATTCTCAACACCTGTATTCTCAATTGGTTCAACTATCGCAGACCCTAAGAAGTTTGATGCTATCTACGATGATTTCGTTAAGAAGATTGATAAGGCTCACTTCGTGGATGAGCAAGATGAAGAATTGGAAGATGAATTTAATGAAATCAGCGATGATGATCTTGGATTCTAATGAATTGTTAAATCAAAATTCCCAGTATCAGGAAATGGTACTGGGATTTATCGCACGAAAGCGATTGACCAGGAGGCAGTTTTCTGAAAAAATAGGAATAGATTGCCAAATATTGCAAAGGTTTTTATCAGGGAAAACTATTGGTCATTACAAGTTTTTATTAATTATTAAATCTGTTGAGAAATGGGAGCAAATGCCAATGAATTTTTGCGAGCAAGTGAAATCCAATCGCAAGACTATTTGATTGAGGAATCGCAATGCAGTGAGTGGCAAATTTCAGCGATTGAGTCATTACTTCAATTCGCTAATATTGACCACGATGAGAGGGAGGATATTGAAAGAAAGATGTTGTCATTTTCCGAAGAGGAAGCATACAAGACTATCGAGTATCTAAGAGAAAATCAACTAAATAGAATATCTAGTGGATTCCCTTACAGTCAGTCAGATATCAATAAACAACAACAAAATTTTAACAAATGAAAAAAAATCAAAGGAAATAAAATTGATATTGTTTCGTAATTTTTTTGTAAATTAGTCCCATGATAATATCGTGGGACTTCTTTTTGTTGCTTCAAATCATGCTAATTTGCTGGTTTGTATCTAAGTTTGAACCATTAAAATGGCTCATTGATAGCTACACAATGAGCAACCCAATATTACAACTCATTTGGGAGAATCTAACATGTCCGAAATGTATTTCTTTTTGGATTACACTAGCCATCACATTTGACCCTTTTCAAGCAATAACAGTAAGTATATGCACATCACTTTTTCACAAGATGACGTAGTCTACATTGAGGCTACAAAAATACTACGACCACACGCTAAGTATGGCGCAACGGTTAATCGTAAATTGACAGAAATCTATCACCGATGTACCGGTGAAGAAGTCGACGAAAAGTCTTGTTGCATGTCAGAGCGTGCTATATTTTACAACAACTTCATGGAGTGGTATGAGTCTGTTAAATGACGTAGTGACCTATCAATATAAAGAACTTGAAAAGTACGCAACTTTCATCAGGAAAGTTTCGGGCAGAAATATACAGATAGAATCAGTTATATCACAGGCTTACATTAATGCTGTGAAACACACTCCAAAATCACCTGAAGAAGCAAAGGCGATACTGTTTCACTACATAAGATGCGAGTATCTCTACACACGAACTGCATCGCAAAAAGAGATTATCACATCGGCTCAATTCGAGATAGATATACCTGAAGAGGAAGAGGATGAAATGGCTAAAATCGATTTGATGGACATTGTTAACAGAGAGGTAAGCACTTGGAATTTTATCGATCGCGGATTTTTCAAACGTTACATGGAAATGAAAATGGATAAAAAAAAAGTTGCAGACATAGCTAAGGTATATGGAATTGACTATACCTACACACAAAAAAAAATTAGTAATTTAAAAAAGAAAATCAGATGCAAAATTTGAAAATTAACCCGAAATTTATCGGGAAAACGATAACGAAAGAGTTACCGCACGGAACACAAAAAATTGAAGTAGACAAGTTACGACCGTCTCAATATGGGCGTGTCTATGCAATGGGATTTGAAGAGATTTTTTTAATAGAAAATGACAATGGCGAAGAACGGAAACATTCATCCAACGAGGTTATTGAAAACAGCGGAGGAAATGATGGAGTGGTGGAAAAAGTACAAAAACCATCTAAAGGAAAAGGAAAGCAAAAATTGGCTTAGAGTTCAATATGTAGGCAAAAACGGTAAGCGTGTTACAGATGCGCCACCAATGCCTTTAACTTATGAAGGATTCAAGGTGTTTATGTATAACAATGTAGGTGTTATTCATCAGTACTTTGATAATCAAGATGGGTTATACGATGACTTCATGGAAGTCTGTTCGCACATAAAAGATGAAATCAGAGCAAATCAAATACAAGGGGGTCTTCTCGGTTATTTCAATCCTAGCATCACACAGCGATTGAACGGATTGTCCGATAAGCAAGAAGTATCTGTAAACACTGAGCCACGAATATTTAATTTGGATTAACATGGTAACTGGATTCGATTTCTTTTTAAAAGAAAAGGGTTTTGATTTGGTGGCTGGTGAATTACGAGATTTAAACACCTATGACAATTGCCGTAGGACATGGCGAAAGGATAATGGTCATTACATCTCGATAGCATTATACGCTCAACCAACTCGTGTGTGCGTTGAATCGACTAATATGGTTTATGGAGTGCCATTACCTACGGAGAAAGATTTTGACGCAGTCTTAAAATTACTTACTGAGTAATGGCATTTCAGGTTACAACGGCAGTCAGAAAAATGTTAGCATTGGGTGGCACAAAGAAAGTTATCCAAGGTTCAACATCTTCGGGTAAGACTTATGGGATTATTCCAATATTAATTGACAAGTGCTTAACACGAGCAAGGCTTAAATGCACAGTTGTAGCCGAGACATTTCCAGCTCTTAAGGACGGTGCAATCGATATTTTTAAGAACTTCATGGCTGATGAGGGTAGATGGTCTGATTCACAATGGAACGGTACGGATTTTCAATACACTTTCAAGAATGGTTCGAAGCTACAGTTCAAGTCTTTCGATTCAGTTGGTAAGGCAAAAGCATCTGGAAAAAGAGATATACTCTTCATTAACGAGGCTAATCACGTTGATTGGGCAATCGCTGATGCTTTAATTATTCGTTCAAACGAAGTCTGGCTGGACTTCAATGCTGACATGGAATTTTGGGCGCACACCGAAATACTAACTCAACCTGATGCAACATTTCTCAAACTCACTTACCTGGACAACGAAGGTATTCCTGATGCTGTTTTATCAAACCTAATGCAACGTAAGGAGAAGGCAGAAGCAGAAGAGCGTAGTGGTGTCCTTGGTTACTGGTGGAACTGGTGGCAAGTGTACGGATTAGGAGAAATTGGGCGATTACAGGAAGCCGTTTATCCACGTTGGGAGGTTGTCGATGAGAAGCCAGAAAGGTTCACACGCTTCATCTACGGTCTTGACTTTGGATTTCAGCACCCAAGCGCACTTACTCGTGTTTGGTTTTGGGAGGATGAACTATTTGTCGAGGAGGTAATCTATGAGAGTGGATTAACCAGCAGTCAATTAATCCAGCGCATGAAGTCAAAAGGGGTTGAGACTTCAATTGAAATCATGTGTGATTACGCAAGACCTGAGATGATTAACGACCTTGCAGATGCTGGTTTCTACGTTTTAAACGCTGATAAATCAGTCGAGAAAGGTATCAACTTCATCAACGAAATGAGGGTTCTTGTTCACAAGGATAGCGTAAATATTCAACGTGAGAATCGACTTTACAAGCGCAAGACAATCAACGGACAAATAACAGAGCATATAGATAAGAAAAACGACGATGCAATGGACGCAATTCGATATGCTGGTGCAGAGATAAAAGAAATTCATTACTCGGGTGCGACATATTCATCATTTTAAGACATAGTTAATCATGGCAATAACAGTAATAGCAAATCCTTACAACTTCTTTCCAGCGTACAACCAAATGCGCTTCATTGTTGATTCTAATAACAAGAACCAACCTGCCTTTGAGTATATGGTTCAAGTATTTCCGAAAGGTCTAACAACACCGATAGCGACCTATGCAATTAAGCCACGTTTTGGCGATGGTTACGGTAATATAGATTTAAGTAAATTACTGTCAAGTAAGGTGTCTAGTGAGATTGAAAATGCTGGATCAACGGCATACTTTAATTCGATAAACAGTTACTACGAATATGACGTGAAGTTTGGCGAGCGATACATCCAATCGGTTAGCTATATATCAAACTTGACTAATTCATCTGGAAAGGTACGCATTAACGCGACTAACTCGTTCACAGCTGGAAGTCAGGTATTCATCCAACAGGCTGATGGTGGTGTGGCTAATCCACAGCTGGAGGGTTATCAAACTGTTATTAGCGTTGGTGTTGGTTACTTCGTTGTGAATGTTTCATTTAGCACTATTACAAATGCGGGTATTGATGGGAGTGTTCGCTATGCAGATAACAGAAGAACTACAAACTTAAATCTAGCTAGCAAGCTAAACAACATTGTGTTCAATGGTGTATTTAACGAGGTTGGAATTAATAGTTACAACCCAGCTACATACGACCTTAACGGAGTAAATGATTTACCGTTGACGGTTCTTCCTGAGACTGGATTTGTTATCTCAAAATATGCTCCATTGCTTGTTAATTTTAGAACACAAGGAAGCTCGTCAGGTTCAATTCGATTTGAAAATAGCGATGGGGATTTGTTTGAGTACGCATTATTTGGCACTCAGGATATTACAACAGTTAATCTAGGTACATTTAACCTACCAACATTAACAGCTATTACAGGCACGTTACCATTGGTTAAACCAACGACAAAGTGGTATGACTTCTACTACTACGATAGTGGACAGAAATCAAGAAAAACACGAGTTGAGTTATTGCAATCGTGCGAGATTGAGCCTTACTCCATACTATTTGTAGATAAACTAGGTTCTATTATTCCTTTGCCATTTACGTTGAAGTCGAAAGAATCAATGGAGGTTCGAAAAGAGACGTATAATCGTGAGCAACAAGGAACGGTTAGCGGTAGCATGTGGCGAAATAAGGTGATTGAGGGAGGTATTACAGCGGTTAACATGAGCCAATCAAAGAAGATTACTCTGGAAGCTCCATACGTTAACGATGAAATGAGTGAGTTGTACTATCAGATGCACGCATCACCACGGTTATTACTGTTTGATGGCACTTACTTCCATCCTGTTACCCTAGACACTGCCAACGTAACCAAACAACGTTTGCTAGTTGACCGAAAAAACAGATACACTATCACAGTTTCATTCAGCAATAACGAGTTAGTAAATGGTTAAGATTCAAGTTTCAACAGGTTATTTGGAAGTGGTAGAAAACACCTCTTTCCCCCTTACTTTCTCGGTGGCAGACATTCGGGATATATCTAAAAAAAAAGGTGGATTCTCCAAGTCGATTGAGTTAACAGGTAGTAAATCAAACCTGCAACAGTTAGGGCACTTGTACAACGTTAATATCGATGATGCGACATTCGACGTTAACGCTCTAACTGAATGTACGGTCTTTCAAAATGGCATTGCTGTATGCGAGCGATTCTATCTGCAATTACTTAGCGTTAATAAGACGCAGTTATCCCCAGCAGATGATGAGTTAATAACGTTTACTGTAGTTGTAAAAGATTCGGTGTCTGATTTCTTTACCACTATTTCAACCCGATTCTTAACGGATTTAGACTTGTCAGATTATGACCACGTGTTCAATGGAACGAACGTTAAAGACTCGTTCGATAACACGGTTGCGGATGGATATAAATATCCGCTTATGTACTCGCCAAGTTCTACAATCCCAATCCGTGAGTTTCGACCAGCGTTTTTTGCCAAGGTGTATCTTGACAGGATATTCGCTCGTGCTAATAAATCCTATTCTTGGGCAGGAATGAGCGAGGCACGATTTGACAAGACTATCATTCCTTACAACTCGGATGGTGGTTCTATTAACCCTGATGAGTACAAGGTGCAATGGACGAAGTTGGTCAGCCAGTCAACGAGTAATCACCTAGTTAACTTCAATCAGACTACACCTACAATCACAGCTACTAATGAGATAATAGACAACAATAACAACTACAACCCTACTAGCGGTCAATACACAACACCGTTCTATATTGCCACAGGTGAAAGTATCAACTTCGCATTAACCGTAAATGCTAACCTAGTGTTAACCAATACGGAGGCAGGGGTAGCAAGACCTGTTATTTTTTTGAGCCAAGACCCTCCGCAGACGACACCAACTACAGCACACTACCGCTCATTTTTGCAGATACTCCGTAATGGTTCGGTGGTTACAGAAGTGCCGATGATTGATACAGGGGCGCAATATTTCCAAATTCCATCGCTTGGAAGTATCAATCCTGTAAACGGCGTACTTCAAAACACAGCTCAGATAAGCAACTGTAACATTGGAGATGTAATAACATTTAAAGTTAGAACGACTGGTGCATCGCTTGGTTTCTGGTCATCGGGTCCAGAGGGTGACCAAAACACGGTTATTGTTTCTGCTAGCCATTCACTTGACGTTGTAATAACACCGAGTGCAAATAATAGTGGATTGTTTTCGGTTCTGAAAATGAATAGCTACATACCTAAGGAAATTAAGCAGAGTGACTTTGTGAAAACGATATTCACGATGTACAACTTGTACGCTATTCCTGATGAAGTACAACCAGATAACATCATTTTAATTCACCGTGACGAGTATCTTGACGCTGGTAAATCGGTAGATTGGTCGAAGAAAATCGATAAGTCGCAGAGGTATACAATTACTTTTCTTCCAGACCTTACAGCGAAGAGAACAATACTTACTTACAAGCCTGACAAAGATGCGGTTAACGTGGCTTACACGGAGGGAACAAATGAAATTTTCGGACAGGTAGAGTACACGTTTGACAGCGAGCATACAAAGGGCGATGATAAGAAAGAAATCATCTTTTCACCCACCCCTAGCGTTATTACCACTTACGAAGCGGTTGTGCCGATGATTACAGGCTCATCGCCTAAGACTAACATTCGTATATTGATTGATAGCGGAGTTGACACGCTACCATCGCCTATTAAGATTCAGCAATATTCGGGTAGCGAGATTAGTTCAAGTACCTATCCTGTTTCGTCGCACTTTGAGAATCCATTACAACCAAGCTTCGATATTAACTTCGGTGTGTGTGATTACTACCTTTACCCTCTTGCAAGCGTTACAGCTAACAATCTGTATAACTTGTATTGGCGTAGAACAATGGCGCAATTGAATAGCGGTAAGATGTTAACCGCCTACTTTAATTTGACCGAAAGCGACATTCAAGCACACCGAATGAACGACAAAATCTTTGTTCTTAACTCATGGTGGCATATCAATCAAATCATCGATTACAATGCAAATGACCGCACACTAACCAAGGTAGAATTAATTTCGGTAGACGATACTATTTCGCTACCACCTTTCAGAATTAAACCAGTAAGACAATACCATAATGGTGATGTTGTTACCGTTCGTAATGTGTACGACAAAATGTTCTTTGAAAATAACAATGTTGTCTCAGGTGGTGGGGTTGTATCAGGGGTTACTGGAAAGGTAACTAATGGAGGCATTGTTGTTAAGACAATAGAGACCGAGAAAATCAACGGCATAAAATCATTGTTCGAGCCACGTTATAAGTTTGCGCTAAAACAATTTGGCACTAATCCACCTTATATTACAAAAATAATCCAAAACGATTTTGAAATTCAAACGGTTATAACTAGAGATTCTGCGGGGGTTTATCGTTTTCAAAATATGGTTTCTTCATTACTCAGCGTTTTCTTCATCACGGAGGATTCGGGGTTCTACTTCCGCATGGAAGACGATGATATTGTTTTCATTCCAGAAGACGACATGAATGAAGTAATTACTTCTACATTGATAGGCGCTACCGCAACAGGGAACTTAAACGTGAGCGATTACTACCGATTCCGAGTTGATGGAAACGACTTGATTCTTGAAACATACTCAGGTGGTGTGCTTGCGGATGACGTTCTTACTCAAGATATCCCTTTCATCGTTGACTTATTTTTCAACGAATTGACATAGTGTTGTATGGCAGTAGCAGGAGGCATTGAAATACCAGTAACGCTAGGAGGCGTTAAGGAGTTACGACAGGAGATAAAGAACTTGCGTGGTGAGTTGATTAACGCAACTGACCCAAAAGAAGTTGCGAGATTGTCTGAGAATATCGGAGAGTTGAGCGACAAGTTGAAAGACGCAAATGAAAAGGCTAGTGTGTTTGCCAGCGGTTCTAAGTTTGAGCAAGCAAGTAACGCATTCTCCTTGATGAAAGGACAAATTGCATCGCTTGATTTTGAGGGCGCAGGAGAGAGTGCGTCATTATTTGCTAACCGAATCAAGGCGATTAATCCACAGGAGTTTGGTACGCAGATAAAAGGGTTAATTTCTATCGTTGGAAACTTAGGAAAAGCGTTTGTAACAATGGGGTTGTCGCTCATGGCAAACCCTATCTTCTTAATTGCTACCGCTATTGCTGGAATAGTAGCTATCATTGGAGTATTACTTAATAAACTAGGTGTTTTAAAACCAATCCTTAACGCCATAGGTAGTGTTTTCAGAGCCATTGGCGACGCTATCGGATGGGTGGTGCAACAAGTTAAAGACTTCTTAGATTGGCTAGGTCTTACCAATTTCGCTGAGCAGGAGTTCGCTAATAAATCTGCAGAAGCACAAGAGAAAAGAGCGGATGCCTACGAGAAAGCAAGCAAGAAGAGAATCAGCGCAATAGACCAAGCTATAAGAATGGAGCAACTCGACGGAAAGAACACCGTTGATATGGAGGTAAGAAAGCAGGAGTTGATTCGCCAAACAGCAAGGGAGCGAGTTAAGGCGTTGCAAGCACGTTACCAAGCAATGATTACAAGTGGTGACTACGATAAGGAGGAAATCAAGAAACTTAAAGAAGACTTAGCAACCCAACGTGAAGCGATTAAAAGTAGCACCAACGAGATTGCTTACATCCGAAAGAAAGACCGTGTAGATAAGGAAAAAGCTGAAAATGAATCTAAAAATAAAGCAGTCGAAACGGCTAAGGCTGAGGCAAAAGAACGAGCAGACGCATATCGAAAATACAAAGAGGATAGACAGGCAATTGAGCGCGAGATTCAAGACTTGATTATCCAAGGGATGAAAGATGGTGAAGAAAAGGAGCGTGCCGAAATCAACGCTAAATACCAGCGTGCCATTGAGGATGTAAAGGCTAATGAACGCTACTTGAAAGACGAGCGTGTTAGGGTGATTGAGTTGTTAAGACAAGAGCAATCAAACCAACTTAACGCAATCGATGAGGCAAAACACCGTGAGGAAGTAGAGCGCAAACAGGAGCAAGAAAAGGAGTTACGAGATATTGAGTTGCAATCGCGTAACCAGTTAATTGAAGATATTGAAGCGCTTGAAAATGCGTACCAGGAATCACAGTTGCCCAAGGAGGAACAAGAGTTAAACGCTATTCGAGAAAAGTACTTCACTCAACTGGAGTTGGCTAGACAGTACGGTATCGACACGGCTATTTTAGAAGAGGCTCAGCAATCGGAATTAAATGCTATCCGTCAAAAGTATGCCGATGAGGAAGCTGAAAGGCAAAAGACAACACGACAGAAGAATATAGACGCTGTTAAAGGCTCATTCCAAGCGATTGGAAGTATTGCAGAGGCATGGGCAGGAAAGGATAAGGAGCGCCAAAAGAAAGCGTTTAAAGTTCAGAAAGCTATGAATATCGCTACTGCCACAATTGACACATATAAAGGTGCTGTTTCTGCATTTGCTTCGGCTGGGAATCCAATCATGGGTGCTGTTTTCGCAGCGTTAACAGTCGCAGCTGGTCTAGCTAATATCGTGAAGATTAAAAACACACAATTTGAAGATGGCGGAGGTGGCTCAACTCCAAGTGTAGGTGCAACTGCATCAGCATCCACAACGGCAGTTCAACCAGCGTTCAGTTTCCAAGGTAGCGGAAACAACGCCAATAACTTGTCAAGTCAAAATGATTTTAGTAATATTACCGTTAAGGCAGTAGTTAGTGAAAGTGAGGTAACTGAGGCACAAAACAAAGTATCAAAATATAAAGACAACGCAACATTATGAGCAGTTTAAAAGGATTAATCCAGTCGGTAAAATCATTCGTAGAATCGCATCCAGCTAATCCGAAATTCTTCGCTGAATTTACGGAGCAGATGCCTAACTTGGCAACGATTGACGAACAGTATCCATTGGTATTTATGGCATTTAGTCCAGCCGTTCCTCAGATGAACGTGATTAATTATACCGTGGAGATTTATGTATTGGATAAAATCAGAGACGACCGTTCAAACATCATTGATGTAATGAGCGACACAGGTCAGATTATCAATGACATATATCAGAATTACTACAACGGAGAAAGCACGATTGACGTAATTAGCTTGCCTACGTTTAACCCGCTAAACAATTTCGATTTAGACTATGTTGCTGGGTGGGTAGGCACGTTTGATTTTGAATTGCCACAAGGTTGTAAAGAAGATTTATAATGAGTAAATTTAAAGTAAAATACGCCACTCGTAACAGGCTGGCTAAGTCGCTTCAAAAAGAAATTCAAGCACTTGGTTTGGTTGATACATGGGCGCTGTACGATTCTATTAGGATTTCAGCAGTTTCCAGCCCTAGCCTTAACGTTATTGACATTACGATCAACGCATTGTACTATTATTTCTTTCTTGATGAAGGAACAAGCCGTGGGATTCCACCTTATTCAATCACGGACAAGTGGTTATCCAGGCAAGACGTTAAGACCATTCTCGCTGATGTTGTGAAAGAGTTTATCGAATGGCAGTTAAAAGAATATCCATTACTTGAGATGGCTAAGATTTTAAACTCTCCTAAAGTTAATATCAAGTTCAACTGGATTGATGACCCTTACAGCCTACCAGACGCACCAACAACAGCGTTTTAATTCTCGTATAGTTTTTTCATTGATGCCATGTTAAGTGTGTAAAGTATTGGAAATTCAAGCACTTTTTCCACGTTAACAAGGTTCTCACCAGCCAGCCAATATACGAAATTCTCCCATGAGTAACGCTCCTTTTCCTTACGTTTCTTTTCTTCGGCTTCTATCTCCATGATTTCGGAAGCTGTTAAATCGGCATAGTCGATTTCTTCGGGTTCGGATTCTCCAATTCCAAAGATAGACTTATACTGCTCAACAATTGATTCTCTAAACTTAATGTAACTGCTCAATCCTTTTAGATACAACTCGATTGGCTCATCATTGAATGTTTCGGCACGCTCGTTAATATTGAAATTTACAGGCTCGTAAACAACATGACCCCATTCGTTTAATTTGCTCTTACGAAAAAGGATTGCCAAACATTTTGTTAAGTCATTTGGACTTTGCAGATAGGTTTCCAAGTCGATGAAGTTTCCAAGTGTTATCTTTGTGTTATGTATAGCGCTATGACCATCTGATGGGGGTGAATTAAGAAAGTCGTTCATTGCTAGAATCTGCCTATTAACCTCCTTAACCTCCATTAATTCAACATCCTCAATATCCTCATCCAAGTAAATCGAGAGCATAGAAATAGAGCGGTCTAACTCATTATCAAACCGCTCATTTTTTACATTCAAAATCTCGATGTAATCACTTACTTTCATCTACCAACTCAGTTGTTTTCTTTGTCAAGAACTCCATTATCAACCCGGTTGCAACGATGAATGTTTTAGCTGGCATGTTCTCGAATTTCTTTACTTTTAACTTGATGTGTGCGTCTGCGTAATGCTCAGCATCTGTTAAGTTTTCATCACGGTAGAAGAATGCTAACACAGCAACGGTAGGATTGTCAAACGTCTTCCCGATGTGGTCGATTTTCTTTGATAATTTAATATTTAATGGCAAATCAAGATTTAACTTGTAACCCTCAACTTCATCATGCAATTGATACTCACTCGCATCCTCGACCATTTCTGCTGACAACTCCTTACTCATCGACAACTCGACATTATCAATCACCTCACTTGGCACACCGATTGATTTTAATACTCCCTCCAATTGCATGATTGGTTCTTTCTCGAATTTCTGAATTAGAAAACTTACATCAGTCCATTGTTTTAGCGTCATTTCGCTAGGCTTAATCGGGTAAGCTACACCTTGAATTGTTATCATAACATTTATTTTTCTGCTAATTTACAAAAAAAATATCCACTTTTTGTTTTTCATCCATTGTTAGACATGGAAGAGTTGGTAAAATACAAGATTCTAAAGAAGAATTACGAAACAGGTGAAGAGTTCGAGGGTCTTGATGAAGTCGCATACACATACGATCCAGCGATGATAACGAAAGGATTTGCATTTTCAGCAACAAAACTAATGCGCTTCAACGACAAACCAAAAATGCGGATAGTTGCACCTGCGATGATACCAATGGACATCTACCGTAACCAGGATGGCGAAGAGTTTGAGGTTACTTTTACTGCTGAACAGATTGAAGAAATCCACAAAGATTTAATGTTAAAGACTAAGGAGGGAAACCTTTTCAACTTAGAGCATGACAAGTCGCAAAAAGTGCCTGCCTACATCTTGGAAGCTTGGATAGTTGACAACCCGAAAGAAGACAAGTCATGGTCTAGCTACGGGATTGATGTACCGAAAGGCACACTCATGTTGACCACTCAAATAACAGACGAGAAGTTCTACAATGATCTAGTTAAAAATGACCAACTAGGCTATTCTATAGGAGGGTCGTTTGGATTGAAATTAAGCAAACAAACAAACACAAATAATATGAGTTTACCAGCGGAAAACTTGACCGAGGGCAAGCAGTACATCTTTAGAAATGGAAAGCTTGAAGAGGTTGACGCGAAATTCTCAGAGGAAACAACCGAAGAAAAAGCGGACGAAGTAGTGGATGAAGTCAAAGAAGAAATGGCATCCGAAGACGCTACTGAAGAAGTTAAGGAGGAAGTTACTGAAGAGGTTTCCACAGAGTTAGCAGAAGAGCCAGCGCCAACAGACGCATTAACAGAAGAGAAAGTATCTCAGATGATTGATGCTAAAGTGGGAGAGGTTCTTAATGTACTAGCAGAATTAAAGGCTACTATCGAGGAGGCTAAGAATGAAGACATTGAAGAGGAGGAGGAGCAAGCACCTGTTCAATTGTCAGCGATTGAAAAGCTTGCAAAATTTTCAAAACAATTAAAAAACAAATAACATGCAAAGAGATTTAAGATTCTCACTTACCGTGGAGACAAACGCGTTACTTTGTCCTAATCCGCAGGAGTTCTACTCTCGTTCGTACATTACGGAAGAGATTGCGGACAACTTCCGTGTGTTGCCAGGTATTAAGTCAGCAACAAAATTGGCAAATGTCGTTTTCGACCAAGTAACAAAGGCATCTACGTGTAATTTTACAGCACCAACTGAGGAGCTAGATGCGATTGATATTGATGTAGTACCTACTTCAATCATGGCGCAGATTTGTCAATTCGATGTAGAGCAGTCTTTCTTAGCGTTGCAAATGGCTAAGGGGTCAAATGGAGACTTCTCCGTTGCGTCATTTATGCAGTATTATTGGCAAGAGTTAGCTAATAAGGCTCGTGAAGAGCGCGCTGTACGTCGTTGGCAAGGTGATACTGCATCTGCTAACGTTAACTTGAAGTTGGTGGATGGTCACTTGAAAAAGTTCAAGGCTGATGCAACTGTGATTGATGTAGATAACAACGCTACTGCGTCGACTGTTGCTAACGTTATAGCTGAAATGACGAAGGTTTATCAAGCGTTGCCAGCTAAAGTTAGAGTTAGAATTCCTGAGTTGCGTTGGTTTGTTTCTCCTGACATCTCAGGTAATTACAGAATAGCGACAGCTAGCCAAAATAACGTAAATAACGTTACTACTGCTCTAGGTTTGACTTTCTTAGGAATTAAAATCGTTGAGGATGCTGGGTTGCCAGCTAACACAATGGTGTTGACCGTGAAAGATAACCTTATCTACGCATTTGACGGTGAGAAAGACGGAGAAGAATTGAAAGCTATAAACCTTGCTGATAGTGTAGCTGAGCCTTACATCCGTACTCGCGCAAATCAGAAAGAGGGTTACTTCCATGTTAATGGAAATGAGATTGTGTTCTACTGGGATGCGACACCTTAATCACTAGTGATATAAACCAAGACTAAGGTGGTGTGAGAATCACCACCTTTTTTTTTATTCATTTTAAAATTAAATACAATGGATTGTACAACATTAATAGATGTCGCTAAGGGATGCGATAACAACATGGGAGGTATTGTTCGTGTGCTAATCAATGATAGCGCTAACATCGCCTCAAAAACAACGGACACTGTAACTTGGGAAGTTCAAACGATTGTGAAGACTGCGGTTTACGTCGAGTTTAAATTTGGTCGTAACGTAGGTAACTACACGGAAGAACGTCAAAACTCACCAGAAAACGGCTCTTACTACTACCAGCAAAACATCATGCTGAAATTGTTCAAGCGTGAGGGTTCAAAATCAAAGGCAATCAACATCGCTGGTGAAGGTCAACGTGATTTAGACATCATCGTGGAAGATGCAAATGGTATCTTCTGGAACTTCGAGCGCGCGCAGTTGATGACTGATACAGGAGGGTCGGGAACGGCTAAAGCAGACGGAAGCAACTACGAGATTACTTTCACCTCAGAAAGTGAGCATAAGGCTTACGTTGTTGATCCAACTATCATTGCTGGGTTGTTGGTTATGCCACCTCCAGGACCATGATAAATGGTAACGAAAAAAAATAAGAGGGAGTGTTTACTCCCTTTTTTTTGTTTTTTGACATAGTGTGTTATGATTTACACATTAAAAAATCAAGATGCTGAGTTTGCGCTCCCACTTCTGGAGTTCGCTAGTTATACTAGTAACGGTTATCTATTTAAAGTTACAAGTGATTATAATAGTGAAAGTGTGTATTTTAAAGAGCCTACGATAGTTGGTGAAAATATTCGATTTACAAAGTTCGAATTTGACTTTGAAATACCAGCAGGGCAATATAAGTATGAGGTGTATAATTACGACAAAACACAACCTGCTCCAACCGACGAGACAGGATTAACACTTAATGCAGTAGGCATTTTGATTGTTAAAGAAACAGAAACAAATGACATATATCTATGAAGGTTCTAGGAATTAATTTCGGTAACACACCAAAAAAACAAGTAACGTCTGAAAGTTACCAAACTTACTCTACTCCATTTGGAAAGATTGGAAACGGAAATCTTTCGTTACCTTGGATTAACATTGCTTCGACGGTTAACAATTATGTGTGGTTTGGCGTTGACAACCTTTACCCTGCAATAATCAATCAAATGTACTACACGTCACCGATACATTCTAGTATCGTTAACTTTAAGATAAATGCTGTTCTTGGGGGTGGTTACGAGTTGGTCGCTACGGATGGTTCAACAATGGATGATAAAGTCTATTTGAAGGCTGCTAATATCACAATGCGAATAGCTGAGAATGACGATAAGGCGTTGATTGATTTGATACTACACAATAGAGTGTACTTCAAGATTCATTACAATAGCGGGGGTGACGCATACAAGTTCGAGTATGTCTCAGCAGACAAGGTACGTAGAAATAAAGACGGTAGCATTTACTACATTAATCCTGATTGGAGTAGGGGAAACTACGAAACTGAAGTGATACTACCTTACAATAAGAAAAACGCATACAAATGCGCTGGAAAATGCTTGCTTTTCTGCTACGAGAAATTCTC
>ENA-UOYA01002116-UOYA01002116.1-activated-sludge-metagenome-genome-assembly--contig:-NODE-2116-length-19753-cov-279.900701_pt1 | contig 19753 bp, 15 predicted proteins | sample MGYA00238163_ERZ764804 | MGnify/ENA primary metagenome ERZ764804 (study PRJEB28919, sample SAMN05720223) | activated sludge metagenome | isolation source: Anaerobic digester | place: Hong... | reverse complement strand
TTTTGCTTCTAGGCTAAAGAACACGAGGTCGCCCGGTTCGAGTTCATTCTTAGGGATGATTAAGACCCATTTGACAAGTGCATCTACAGAGCGCGGAATCTTTACTCCAGTTGCTTTTAGATAAGATATATATACTAAGCCAGAACAATCGATGCCTGACTTGGAAGAACCACCATAGCGATATTGAGTACCAAGATAGGATTCCGCAGTGCGCAGAACAGCCTGACGTGCGCCTGAACTTACTAGCCCCGCTAAAGGTGGAACGGAGACATAAGCAAAAGCAGATTGCAAAGCAGGGACAGAGGAAAGAAAGAAGAGAATAGCCGCCCAATGTATCGCTGCTTGCAATAATGCAGCTTGTCGCTTTCTAAAAAGCGCTACCATAATAATATTATCGGAAGAGACTATATTGGCATGAATTATTTATTATTTTCATATCTAATCGCCCAGCGCCGAAGTTTGCTGAATGCACGATAAACTTGTGCAAAGTTATTTAGGCAGCTATTTTTCGAGCGCACGATTTTTCGAGCGCACGCTTGACCAATCAAGAAATGATCATTAGACTTTATTTATAAGCCAGGTCGGCAGAAGTTTTCCAAGCGTCCTGGTCCCGCCGATTTATCCGAATTGCGGGCGGGTAAAAATATCTGCTAAAGAGGGCTAAAATGACTCGAGCTCTTCTTCGTCCTTTTACTTCCGAATCTGTGTCCGAAGGACACCCGGACAAAATCTGCGATCAGATTTCAGATGCCGTTCTCGATGCTTGTATCGCAAAAGATAAGCACAGCCATGTGGCTTGTGAGTGCTTTGCTACGACCGCGCTTGTGATTGTCGGAGGGGAAATTACAACGCGAACCTATGTCGATATCCAGGAACTTGCACGCTCGGTGGTGCGCGATATCGGTTACGACAACCCAGAATATGGGCTCGATTGGGCATCGATGGCTGTACTCAACTCTATCCATAATCAGTCTCCCGATATCGCCCAAGGAGTGGATGGGCATGGTCTCAAAGAATATGAAGGCAAGCAAGGAGCGGGCGATCAAGGCATGATGTTCGGTTTTGCCTGCAACGAGACTCCCGAGCTAATGCCAATGCCTATAATGCTTGCCCATAAGATACTTCAGAAAGCAGCAGCGATACGCAAGGCAAAGGAGATAGCATGGATGAGGCCGGATGGCAAAAGCCAAGTCACGGTTGAATACGATGGATATACGCCAGTGCGAATCTCGGCGGTTGTGCTTTCGCAGCAACACGATGAGAAAAACGGCGGCGGGCATTATCTAAGCTATGAAGAGATAAGAGAAACGCTCATCGAAAGAATTATCAAACCCGTTCTTGAACCCACAGGGCTTCTCGATGCGAGCACGAGATACTTTATCAATCCTACTGGGCGATTTGTAATTGGCGGCCCCTTGGGCGATACTGGACTTACGGGACGAAAGATAATTGCCGATACCTATGGCGGCATGGGACGCCATGGTGGCGGATCATTCTCTGGCAAGGATCCCACCAAGGTAGACCGATCCGCGGCATATATGGTGCGGTATATTGCGAAGAATGTGGTAGCTGCAGGGCTGGCGGACCGCTGCGAAATAGAAGTGGCCTATGCTATCGGAGTTCCAGAGCCTATTTCAGTATTTGTCGAGACATTTGGTACCGCCAAGGTCGATGAAGAGGCGATAGAGCGAGCTATTCTACAGGTATTCGATTTGACACCAAAAGGCATAATCGAGACACTGGAACTAAAGAATCCCATTTATCGAGCAACATCGGTCTATGGGCACTTTGGGCGCGATAGCTTTAGTTGGGAAAAGACCGACAGGGTGGAAGACTTGCTCAAGGCCATCCGCTGAGAAATAGTTGAACTATCGGATAAGCCACGAAGCGACGGCTTCCGACCGATAGCTTTTGATCGACAGCTTCTAATCGACAACTTCTAATATCGGGCTCCTGCAATAATGGCGCCCTGGAGCATAACAGCAATAGGGCACACTGAACGACTCATCGTTGCGGTTTCTTTGCTTCGGCGCATTGTGGTTCGCATTGTGCTCATCGAACCGGATATCGAGCCTCCCGTAACTGGAGTTACATTCTTCCCGTCGAAATAATACGCCAAGCGCACCTCTGCACCAAAGTCGCCGGTCATCGAATCCAGCCGGAAGTCGCTGAACATTACTGGCTCGAGATAGGGCTTAGCATGCATTTCTTCAAGACTCATCGAACCGCCGGGCACAGAGAAAAGCGAAAAGGCTCCCTTGCGTGGAACTCCAAGCCAGTCTGCATGCCGAACAGATCCTATAAGGGTTTTTAAGATACCATTTTCTATGACAAGCGTGCGCTCTAGAGGAAATCCATCGCTATCGAAGGCTGCCGAGGCTGGGAGTCCCGATATGACAGGTTCTGCCCATAGATCGAGCGGCTCGATTATAGCGCCATCGCCCTTGTGTTCAGCTTCAATGTTTTCGTTGCCGCCCTGCACATTGACGCCAGGTCCAAATGGCGAAGCTTTGGAATAAATGGCTTCGGTTCGCGAATTCTCGAAGAACCATGAAAATATTTCTTCAGCTTCTTTTCCGCGCAGAATGAGCGGTATGCCGCTTAGTTTGGGCATAGGCTTGGCAAGAGCGCGATCGCTGACCTGTATAAGTCTATTGCCGATGCTCTGTGCCAAGCGCGCTGGGTCGGGCTCGGAGAATTCGATATCGTCAAAGAGCTCGACTGTGCTATAGGGATTGTTGGCGGAACCGTCGATAGAGCCGTCGGTAGAGCCGTCGGCGAGATTTTTTGAAAGGCTATTCGCAGGGCTATCGGCTGGATTGTTTGAAGGACTATCAGCGGAGCTGTCTGCGGGGCTATTTGAAGCAATATCGGCGGGGCTGTCCGCTTCTACAACGAATTCACTATATCCTCGCCAGATGGTTCTCGAATAGTCGATACCTTGCGAATTGAGAAGGCGTCGCTGTTCTTTGGAGATGAAGAGTTCGAGCGAATTGATACGTGGATTGACATTTTTTGGCATAGCTAAGGAATCCACTATGGGTACAGCTTTAGGCTGATTCATTTGTTCGAAGGGCGAGTATAAGGCAGAACGGATAGATTTGACTCGATCTTCAAAAGAAAGGGCTTCAAATCCGGAGGTCGGTACTTGTACAGAAAGTGGGGACGGAGCCGGCAGGCTAAACCATGGATTGTGAGACTTGGAGGCCGCAAAAACGGCCTGTCGTATTTTAACCACACATTCTTCCAGCGAGAAACTCGGAAAGATGGTTATAGTGGCCTCGCCGCGAAATCTTCTGGGCGCTTCAGAGCTGTCGACCTTTTCGGAGCTAGGAGCGCTATTGGTGCTAGCTTCATCTGGGGTGTTTTCATTGCTACAGGCGCTCGGGTGAGAAACATCATCGATACTGTCGACATAGACGGTCAAAGAATAGACGACTTCGTCGATGGAGCGGGCCTGCTCAGCGCGATCGACGATATAATACCTCTCTTGCCGCTGGATGTTGCGCTCTACAAGGCGCCAGTCCGCAATTGCTTGGGCTACTGGCGATTCTGAGGCCAAAGGCGAAGGTGTGGCAGCATAAGCTGCTCCTGTTCGAGCCGTAGCAGGCAGGTTCTTTGAACTACTCTCGTTTATTATAGCAATAGCCTTCTTTATTGTATCGATCATCATCCTAACCTCATTCTAGTTTTGACATAGGGACCTCCGGAAGAGACTTTTGCATATTCTTTATGTCCCTTGCCGCAAGCTCCAGATCCGCCCAGTTCAAAATCGTTCGATACCATGCTCACTGAGGAGAGTACATCGGGGACATAGCCCGAGCATACGATTGGACTTGCAACGCGACCAGTAAATTTGCCATCCTTTATTTCTCGGCCTACCATACAGATGAGCTGGATGCCCCAATTTCGGGGATCCTCCATGCCTGCATCGAGTTGCGAGAGCTTCCATCCATGCTTAACAGAGGCGATCATGTCTTCGAGAGTGGATATTCCTGGGGCAAAATAGGTGTTTGTCATACGCGCATATGCCTTATGAGAATATGATTCGTGTCTTCCATTACCGGTTAGGGGAAGATTGAGCGCGAGCGCGGAGAGGGTGTCGGATATACCGCCTTTGAGAATACCTTTGTCGATGACGCAGGTCTTGGATGAGAAGACGCCTTCGTCATCGAAAAGATAAGAACCGGTCTGGTCGACACCGGCTGCGCCATCGTACATTGTGACGAGCTCAGAACCGACGGTCTTATCGAGGTAGTCGACCGCGCGAGCGCGCTTTTTAAAGAACATATCGGTCTCCACGCCATGGCCAAAGGCCTCGTGTGCGAGTGTGCCGGCCATGTCGGGGTCGAGGATCACTTCGTATTCGCCAGGTTCCATGGGTACGGCATCTAGGAGGTCTGCGAGCTCTTTGGAAAGTTCGGGGACGGAGCTTTCGAGATCGGTCAGAATCTCTAAGCCCTTTCTACCGGAAGCGGGGCGGTAGGACATCTTGCTGATTTCTCCGCGCCGCGCCAAGCCAAAGAGATAGGCTTGCGACCACAGAAAACTCTGCACAAGAGAACGCTTAGGCGAAACAAAAAGCCTGGAGACATCGACACATTCATAGCGAGACTGAGCCATGATCACGGTCTTGCCATCTGTGAGTCTTTCGCGCAGAGCTACAAGGCGCTAGAGAATTGATTCAGGGTCGGTAACGAATGGATCTTCTTGGATTTCTCCGCAATATTCTTCTGTGGCGGGAATATCGGGGATCTTTGGGAATTCAATTAGCGTCGGATCGGTTAGTAAGACCTCGAGGCGGGTCTGGATTATAGAGGCAGCTGATGAAACAATCGAACTAGCCTTAGAGGTGGCTTCAGAGTCGGCGCCAGATAAGGATAGAGATTTGATCGCCTCATAAGCCAAGTCCGAAATCCCAGAAACATCGAAGGGCAGGGTTGAACATGCGTATTCCACAACCTTACCATCTCGTTGGGCTCGAAAAACAAAGCCTCGCTGAACCCACATAGGCTCGTAGGTGCGCGTCTCGCCAGGCAGAGCAACATAAGAAAGACCGCGATCATCCGTAGCGAGCACGCTGATATAATCGAAATGAGGCCCGAGCAGATTGATAATCTGGTCTAATAGCGGCTTGGCCGCGAGTAAAAAAGGACTGTGTGATCGTTTTTGCATAATACTCCTCTGTCGAGTCAACTATAGCATGGATTTAGATATTGTGTTGCTTTTGCTTTCTAGTACCTGTCTTACTTATTCGAACATATAGATATGCATCTCTTGCCTGGCCTGAAATCTGCGGCCTTATGCGGTAATTTCGCAATATTTTTTCTCTGTGCATACCAATTCTCTCAAGCACACGAATAGAGGCGACATTTTCAACATCGCAAGTCGCCCAGACTCGCGATATCTCAGTCTGAGACAAGGCCCAATCGACGATAGCTCTAGCGGCTTCGGTTGCATAGCCTCTGCCCCAGTATTTCCTATTGAGGAGATATCCGATTTCTGCCGCATTTTCTGCTATTCGACAGGAAATAGCACCGATCGCTCTGTCTGAATCTTTAAGAGTAATTATCCAATAGTATTCGAGCCCTTCATTCCACAGGATTTCTCGTCTACGCAGTGTTTCGAGAAGTGGCTCGAGACTTGTGAGCCTAGGCCAATCGGCAAATCGTGCAACTTCTGGGTCGCTACCATATTCGAAAATAGCTGGTGCATCACTCAGACGCGGTCGCCTTAGCCAAATATTGGTCAGTTCGAAGCTTTCTGGTACGAGCATTTTGTTGCTTTATGATATAAGAATCATATTCGAAAAATCGTTTGGAATATGAAGCTGATCGAGTATGTTGCTGATTTGGCCACGATAATGAGTTTGGCGATTAAAGAACTGGATTATTGCCTTCCATATCTCGCATTCAGCTTCTTCGCCTTCGCTGTTTTTTATCGTGAGCTTTTTTGAAAAGAATTCTTCTTCGACTTTGCTAGTGAACTCGACAATGAGCATATCTAACTTTTGCCTTTTCAATGTGAAATCCTCGAAGTTTTGGAAAAGGCTCTTGTCGGGCTCGAGTGCGAATCCAAGATCTTCTTCTATACCTTTGCCGTAGTTCCCCAGTTCCATAAAGGCCTTGAGCCATGAGAGATCGGTCAAATAGATATGTTCAAGCAAGGTTCCTAGTGCTTTTAAGAAATAGCCTTTCAAAGGAGAGTTTATAGGATCCTGAATCATATCGGAGATTATGGCTATCATGCGAGTGTTGGCATTAAGATTGTATTGAGCATAATATTGAACGATATCTCTGATTGTGATCATAGAGACCTCCGTTGGCTTGACACTCTATATTGCAATTATTATCTTTTTTTGAAAGCGAGGCAATTCATCATGTGTCTTTATAAACTAAGAAGGAGTCAAATTTTGATTGATAAAAAGCTACAATTTTTATACTATAGCAAAATATACAAAATATAAATTTCTAACTAAATCTGCATTTGTCAGAAAATCAAATCTCATGCAAGAGAAAGGGTAGTGTTATGGCATCGTTAGGGAATAAAGCTCGAGACATTTCGTTTTTTTTGGAAGCTAAAAAACCTGCTGAGGTGCGTAAGGCAATATTCAAATTGGCTTTGCCGGTTATGCTTGAGTTTTTTCTTATGATGCTGGTTCAAATGATAGACATGATACAGGTAGGGTCGCTTGGACCATGGGCTATTGCTGCAACCGGACTAGCAGCTCAGCCAACCATGTTAATATTTTCCGTATTTAGTGCATTGGTTGTCGGAACTACAGCCCTTGTGGCAAGAGCTTCAGGAGCTGGAGATCGTGAATATGCCTGTCGTGTAACCAGACAATCTTTTGTAATAGTGCTGCTTCTTGGAGTCGTTGTAACCGCAGCGGGTATTCCCGCTTCCAGGACTATTATCCGATTAATGGGAGCAAATGTTGATACCATTAAGCCGGCAACAATTTATATGCAAATTGTAATTGCAGGGACAGTGTTTACTGTGGGCAACATGGTACTGGCAGCCTCTTTAAGAGGTGTGGGCGATGTAATAACCCCCATGATTTCAAACATTGTGGCAAATATCGTCAATATATTCTTGAATTGGGTACTAATAAATGGCAAACTCGGATTTCCTCGACTAGAAGTAGCAGGCGCAGCAATAGCTACATCTTTTTCCAGGTTAATAGCATTTTGCATTACTATGCATGCAGTATATGCACGAGATAAATATATCAGTATATCTATTCATGATTCATACCGCTTTGAACCCAATATTATGCGAGATGTGTTGAACATTGGCACGCCAGCAGCAATTGAGCAGCTGATTATGAGGACGGGAGCATTATTGTTTGCACGACTGATTGCCGGATTTGGTACGATAATGTTTGCTGCCCATCAGATAGCAATAAATATTGATAGTCTGGGACTTGTACCGGCAATGGCATTTCAAATGGCTGCGACTACTCTCGTGGGACAGGGTATAGGTGCAAAAAAACCTGAACTTTCAGAAGAAGCAACACGACAATCAATGTTTATCAGTATAATAATCATGTCATTAGTCGGTGTTGTTTACTTTTTCTTGGGTAAATATATAGCAACAATTTTTACTCGAGATGCTCAAGTAATTGCTCTGGGGGAAAATGCTTTAAAAATTTTAGCGTTCTCTCAGCCTTTTGCTGCTGTTTACTTTGTTGTTGCTGGTGCTTTACGAGGTGCAGGAGATACAAAATATGCCATGTATGCCAGCGCAATTGGTGTATGGGCTATTCGCCTTGTTATGGGATATCTATTAGCAGATTTGTTGGATATGGCGCTTGTTGGTGCATGGATTGCCGTTACCCTAGATATGGCGGTTAGAATGGTGTTAGTGCTTAAAAGGTTTTCTAGTGGTGTATTTAAGAAGTATAGCAAGGAGTATAGTGAGGATAGTGAAGTGATGATATGAAAGCGCTTCATCAGCATTGTTAGTTTTATATGGTTATCTAAGTCTCTATTTTGCGTTAAGCGCATGAAAAACAAAGCTAAAACCAATAATCAATGACGAGGAGGATCACGATGCCTGAATTTTCAACAGCATTTTCGGTTCAAAAGAGCGATCGGAGGCTAACACATCAAGAGCTCGTACGCGCTATCCGATTTATGATAGCCGCAGAGTATGAAGCTATTCAACTCTATATGCAGCTTGCCGAATCGATCGACAATGATTTGGCTATCGAAGTATTAGAAGATATTGCCAATGAAGAACGGGTGCATGCAGGCGAATTCTTGCGTCTATTGCAAGAGATCGCTCCCGATGAATCCAAATTCTATAAAGAGGGAGCCGAAGAAGTGGAAGAGGAGATAAAAAAAGGCCAAAAGTAGTACACATGACTTTTAAGGCCCAGCCCAATTCTCGAAAGGCCATGCATTTTAAAGTTAGGGCTTTCTTAATCCTGTTCATCCCGTTCAATCCCGTCATCATGTCAAGAATTCTTATAGAATATGCTCCAAAAACCTGCGTGTGCGCTCTTCTCGCGGAGAGGTGAAAAATGTGTCCGGTGGCGCTTCTTCAACAATTTGACCGGCATCCATAAAGATTATGCGATTGGCGGCAGCCCTGGCAAAGCCCATCTCATGCGAAACCACCAGCATGGTCATGCCTTCATGAGCGAGATCTGTCATTACATCGAGCACTTCTTTTATCATTTCTGGGTCGAGAGCGCTGGTTGGCTCATCGAAGAGCATGACTTTTGGGTTCATGGCGAGTGCGCGAGCGATTGCGACACGTTGCTGCTGTCCTCCGGATAGCTGCTCAGGCCAGGCTTTTTCTTTATCCAAGAGTCCAACTTTTTCTAGTAGAGCTCTTGCAATATCGGCTGCTTCTTCTTTGCTTTTCTTGAGTACGTTGATCGGGGCGAGGGTGATGTTATCGAGCACGGTTAAATGGGGGAAGAGGTTGAAGCTCTGGAATACCATGCCTACCTTTTCGCGGATGTGACGGATATCGGCATCTGGATCCGTTACGCTCTCTCCATCGATAAGAATTTCTCCAGAATCGAGGCGTTCGAGACGGTTGATGCATCGAAGCAGAGTGCTCTTGCCTGAACCAGATGGGCCTATGATTAGGACAACTTCGCCCTTTCTTACGGTTATGCTGATACCTCGGAGCGCTTCTATAGTGCCAAAGGTTTTTACGGCGTCTATGATCTCAATGTACTTTTCCACGGTGTCTCAGCCTTTCTTCCATTATTGCAACCAGACGCGAGAAAAAGAGCGTCATTACAAGATAAATGAGCGCGACGACGGTGTAGCTTTCGAAATACCTGAAAGTAGTCGAAGCAAATTCTCTGCCTCTTCTTAGGAGGTCGGATACGGCGAGAATCGAGACTAGCGAAGAATCCTTAAGGAGCGCTATGAATTCATTTCCAATGGGAGGCAGAACGATTCGAATAGTCTGAGGAATGATGATTTTGCGCATGGCCAAGGAGCGCGACATGCCGAGAGCAAGGGCTGCTTCCATCTGGCCGCGAGGGATGGCCTGCATGCCTGCTCTAAAAATCTCTGCAAGATAGGCGCCATAGCAGATAGACATGGCCAGCACTGCGGCGGTATGTCCCTGGAGCCGCAGAAGCGGCCCCAGAGCATAATAAATATAGAAAAGCTGAACAAGAAGCGGAATTCCCCGAATGACCTCGACATAGACAGTTGCGATTCGATTTATGACAAGGTTCTGCGAAATGCGCCCCAATCCAGCAAAGAGACCAATGATCAAGGCAAAAAATATGGAAATGATAGTAACCGAAAATGTCGCGATAAGTCCGTCGGGCACAAAGGAAAGAATCCTAAGATATGGATCTGGGCTTATGAGCGGCAAGATTATCAGCATTGCTATAGCACCGAAGAAGGAGATATTCCAAGCCGACATAAGGCTGCCCTCATCCTTTATGGGGATGAGGGTGCCGTCTGTTACATTGATGGTCGTTTTTTCGGAGCTTTTTGAATTCTTTTCAGACGATGAATGGCCTTTCATTTTTATGCTTTTTTGACCGTTCTATTGTGGTTTTCATGCCTATTTGAGCCATTTCTGGATAAGTTCGTCGAGCTTGCCAGATTCCTTGACTTTGGCAAGGCCATCGTTGAAAAGTTTTTGGGTCTTTGTATCTCCTTTCTTGAAGACGAAGCCCAGCCACTCATCGGTGAAGGGTTCACCGGCAATTTTTAATCTGTCTTTATACGAAGCGTTCTGGAGCGCAAAATTAGCTGCAATTGGTGAATCTGCAACCACACCGTCGATATTTCCGTTTGCAAGATCTTCGAAGGCAAGTCCTATTTCATCGTATGTCTTGAGTTCCACACCGGAGACTTTGCTGATTTCGATTGCACCGGTTGTTCCGATCTGCGCGCCTACCTTCTTGCCTACCATATCCGCGAGGCTGCTCACTCCCGTAGTTTCTTTTCGGACAACAAGAACCTGGCCGGCATTTACATAAGGCTCGGAGAAATCCATTGTCGCCTTGCGCTCCTCGGTGATCGTGACAGAGGATGCTATGACCTTGTAGTTGCCCGTGGCGAGGCCAGCAAAAATGCCATCCCAGGCTGTATTTTTGAATTCCACTTCGAAGCCGCCGGCCTTGGCGATTTCCTTCACAAGATCGATATCGAATCCCACGATATTCTTATTCTCATCTATATATTCCATGGGTGGCCAGGTAGCATCGGTGGCAACAACTATCTTGGTTGGCTTTTTTGCGCAGGAAAAAAGGCTACCTGCAGCGAGTGCGACAAGCAAGGCAAGCGCAACAGTGGTGGAAATTGATCTAAGTTTTTTCATACCTCTGCTCCTTTTGGACATCTATTGGAATCCATGTCCTGTATCAAAGCAATTTATTGTATGAGGAGAATATGGCGAATTGCATATAGTGTCAATAATCTCGAATAAATATGGGACTTTTGGGGCATAGGGCGAGGAAGAACGCAGCGCATCTGATATTGGATACAAAATAGCGCAATGGCTTCATAGAGCCGCAATGCGAGCCGTGATAGCGGCTAGCTTTCGAATGCTGAGATGCTCTTTCCCGGATAGATATGTTTCAAGGGTATCATTCAAGGGTTTTCCCCATTTATCCGGCACACCGTTTATTATTCCGAGCACTGTCCCCACAAGGCCAGCGTTGCAGTCGACATCGAGGCCTGCATGAGCAAGTATCCGGAAGGATTCGGTCATGTCGCCATTGCCAAACCATAGCGCAGTTATGACGGCTGCAATGTTGGGGTAGGCATGGATCCAGTTATAGCGTTCGAAATACACATCGAGCTTTTTCCAAGTTGCTTCTGGCTGCGCACTCGAGCGGACAGTCTCGAGACATTTTGCAAGCACTGCAGCATATTCGCTCTTTGCAGGTATAAATTCAGCGGCATCGGTAAGGAGGGTACGGGGGTCAGACAAAACAAAAGCTAGAGAAGTCAGAACCGCGGCATAGATTTCTCCATAGACTCCATTTTCCGCATGCGATACTACGCCATCGAGATGGGCGAGGCGAGCTGCTTCTATTGGCCAGCCAGGGCTCACAAGGCCACAGACCATACCACGCATCTGCGCTCCTATCCAATTAGAGTAAGGGTTGTGCCAAGAGCCTGATTCTGGAGGGAATATACCATCAGCCAAGTTGTGCAAAGCTATCCATTCGGCAGACCATCCAAAGGGAATCTGGCGTATCCACTCGAGTGCAATGTCGCGCGATGTCAGATTTCTTCCATTTTTTTCCAGCGCATCGAGAAAGGCGAGCTCATATACAACGTCGTCGTTTGTGGTTTCTGGTTCTGTTATGTACTCGTCTATGTGGCCATAGACTTTATGTAATTGCTCGCTATGATAACCTTCGATTGCAGTACCGAATGCGCCACCTGCAAGTTGGCCAAGCCAGCCAGCATGTATCCTAGCTTCTAAATCGCTGGGTAGAGAAGGGCGATTGGTCTCAGCGACGGTAGCGGCAGGCATTGCTTCGCGAATCTCATCCCATTCTTGTGGATGTTCATAGCGCCAATATGGATGGGAGAGGTCTCTAGGAGCATAATGGATTTCGTGGAGAAGCTCGGCCGTGAGAGCACGCAAATCAGGGCTCGGCTTTCCTCCATGCCCAAGTCTACAAGATTCAGCCATAGCTAGGCCTTTATGCAAAAGTATTTCGGCCTTCGAGACATCGTAGCCTTTATTGCCCATGGCCTGGACCATTTCCAGGTATGGAATCTCGGGTGCTCCCGAACCAGGGACGGAGGAATGCCAAAACAGAGCTATCAGATCATCGCCTGTAGGGAACACCGTATCGCTAGTATACCAGTTGCTTTCGTGCGTTCTGCGATCCAGAGGAATGGTCGAAAGCCTGAGCTCTCGTTCGATCTTCCAAGCAGGACGAAAGGGCATCGTATTCGGCTTGTTTGATTTCTGATTCATAGTGCTTTCCTTTCGCGCTCGCGGGCACGGCGCGAATATACGTAGAGGGCCACGAGAGTCGCTATATATGGCACCATCGACGTAAATTGTGGGCTGACTCCATAGCTCTGCAAGAAAAGCCCAAGCCCGTCGAAAAAGCCAAAGAGCAACGAAATCAGCGCTATCCCATAAGGATGACCATCCACCAGAATAATCGCTGCCAAGGAAATCCATCCGCGGCCAGCCGTCATGTTCTCGGCAAAGAGAGTTACATAGCCCAGCGAAAGATAGGCTCCCGCCAGCCCGCAGAATACAGCGCACAATAGAAGAGCTTGAATCCTCATGCTAGAAGTGCGCACCCCGCTCGAATCTAGCGAGTTCGAATTATAGCCCGCTGCTCTCAGCCTCAAGCCAAAACGTGTCTTGAATACGAGATAATAGCAGATAAATGTTGCAATCACAGCAAGATACACGATTAGGTTTCTACCGGATACAACGGGCCCCAACACGGGGATCTTCTCGATAAAAGGGATTCTCAAATTCGGAACCGATGTGATTAGCTTAGACGTGAAAACACCTTTTACTTTGAATATCTGTCTCAGTAGATAAGTCGTAATCCCCAACGCAAAGAGGTTAAGGGCAATTCCGGATACAAATTCGTCGGTATTCAGTTTTACGGAAAAGAAAATAAAGATCAAAGCTAGAATCATAGCTCCCGCTATGGCGCATACAAGCCCAATCACCCAGGAATGAAACAAGAAAGAGCCCAGAACCGCGAAGAATGCAGCCATGAGCATCATGCCTTCCATGGCAATGTTAAAGATGCCTGCGTAAAATGTCAGAGTTCCGCCGAGTGCAGCAAGCAGAATGGGAGTTGCTCCGGAAATCATGCCTACTATTAAGCCAATTACGATATTCATGCTGCATGCTCCCTTGCTTGACGTCGGGCTGCGAGTTTATCGAAGGCCAACACTGCGTATTCGCGCGTAGCCACTATGACGAGCACGAGTACCGCTTGAAGCACCTGCGCTATCTCGCTTGGAACATTAGTTATTAACTCCATGCCCAGCGCTCCCGTCTGAATCGCCGATACAAAGATGCCATAGATGAGCGTCTCCACAAGCCCATTGTTCGCCATAATAGCGACCATTATTCCATCCCATGCATAGTTGGCGCCAAGCCCTTTGATGAATCTATGCGGACCGGCCATTACCACAAGCCCGCCCGCAAGCCCGGCAAGTGCACCGGTGACCAGCATTACCGCGACGAAATTGCCTCGCACATCGCAGCCGCCAATACGCGCAAAGAGCGAATTCTGACCTGTGATGCGCCACTCATAGCCCGCGCGCCAGCGCTGAAAAACGAACCACATGATAGCCACAGACATAAGCATCACAATAACAGATGAGCTCAAAGATCCTATTTCAGGCATCCAGCCACTCTTGGCAATAGGCGGGGTCATGGGCGAGAATGCCTTCTTGTCCATAAAAGGATATGCAATTGCCCATGCAGTAAAGAAATCCGCAATCATGTTGAGCATTAGAGTGACAATGAATTCGCTCATGTCGAAGGCTTGGCGTAAAAGGGCCGCTAGACCCGACCATAGCGCGCCACCTGCGATAGCGCATAGCATGAGAAGTGGAATTTCGAGAAATGGCGGAAGGTTTGTATAGAGCCCTGCCAGCGTCGCCGCAAGAGCTCCGAATGCGAACTGCCCGGGCTGTCCTAGGTTGACAGGCCCGGAGGCAAAAGCTATTGCTGCGGACAGTCCAGTTAGCACAAGCGGCACGGCGTTCTTTAGGGTAGTAGTAAATGGCCCAAGCCCGCCAATCGAAAATTGCGCCAGAGCTCCGTATGTTGCTAAAGGCTCATAACCTTGCAGCAACATGATAAGAGCACCTACCGCCAGCGCGATTACGACACCAAGCACACCACTGATTATTTTGCGTATCATGCTGTAAGCTTCCCTTCTAGCATATAGCGCCCAACTTCTTCGATCGAGGTCTGGTCGGTAACAAGATCCGCCACTATTCTTCCGCGATGCATCACGAGTATTCTATCTGCGATTAAAAAAAGTTCTTCGAGATCCGCAGAGATGACAAGAATGGCTCGATTTTCCTGGCGCATAGAGAGAATCTGATCATGCACATACTCGATCGATCCAACATCTAGCCCTCGAGTTGGCTGATCCATCAAGAAGAAAGGAGTGGGCAACAATAGCTCGCGGCCAAGGATTGCCTTTTGCTGGTTGCCTCCAGATAGCGATCTAAATGGGTTCTGATATGATGCCATCTGCACAGAAAAGCGCTCGGCAAGAGATTCGACAAAAGTCCGCGCAGTGCGGTAGTTTAGTACAAGGCCTCTCCATTTCGAAAAATCCGGATTAAGTCGATGGTGTGTCATTATGGCATTGTCCAATATCGAAGCGGGAATACTAGCTCCCATCTTGGCCCTATCTTGCGGCACAAAGGAAATCAATTTGCGCCGTTCGAGAATGGTAAGTCGAGTGATTTCCTTGTTGCCGACTTCTATATGCCCGCCGCTTGGCTCGGTCAATCCCATGATACAGTTGACCAGTTCGAACTGACCATTGCCTTCCACACCTGCTATGCCGACAATTTCGCCTGCGTGAACCGAAAACGAAATATCATCAAGAAGTTTAAGACCATCGCGTCGCACAAGGTTCAGATTCTTCGTTTCGAACATCTTCGATCCGCTCTCATGAGGAGCGCGCTTAGAGGTAAAGATGACCTGCCTGCCGACCATCATCTGAGCGAGCTCTGCCTTGCTTGTTTCCGCAGCGGCCACAGTTGCGATTTTTTTGCCCTTACGCATGACGGTTATTCGATCGCTGAGCTCGAGCACTTCATCGAGCCGATGGGAAATGAAAAGAATCGTAGTGCCTTTGTCGCGCAGACGCTTTAGCTCGGAAAAAAGCTGAGGAATTTCCTGAGGAGCCAACACCGATGTCGGTTCGTCTAGTATGAGAACCGAGACATTTCGGTAGAGCAGTTTGAGAATTTCGACCTTCTGGCGAGCGGCGACGGAGATGCGGTCAACGATGGCCTCGGGATCGATGTTGAACTGAAATTCGTCGACTTTTGCTCGCACGAGCTCGATTGCTTGCTTGACGTCTAGCTTGCCTGCAGAGCCCCGAATGGGCTCCGCGCCGAGCACGACATTTTGCCAGACCTTGTACTGAGAGATGAGCTCGATTTCCTGATGAACCATTCCAATGCCCATCGCTATCGCATCGGCGGGCTTCTTGAAGTGAACAGCATTGCCGTTTAGACGGACGGTACCGGAATCGAATGGCACTAGACCATAAAGGATCTTCATCAACGTGCTTTTGCCAGCGCCGTTCTCTCCTATTATCGAATGTATTTCGCCTTTTCGAAATCCGACGGAGACATTGTCTACCGCGAGGACATTGGGCGGATATACTTTGACAATATGTTCAAGCGAAATAAAATCATCCATGAGTTGCCACTTTCAATTAAAAATCAATGATATAGAAAAAAGATTGGGCCTATCTTTAATATTGGGCTTGCTCTTGGCATTGGACTTGTCCTTGGCGAAAGAAAGCGCTGGAAGGTGAGCGCGCATAGTTCTCAATTAGCAGCGCCCAGCTTAATCTTATGGCTCTCTGCTAGCAGCGCCCACCTTTTTCTGACAAGCGCCAATATTATTCTGACAGGCCTATGGAATCAGCTTCGGATCCTAGACGATCATCACTGCCAGACATTCTCGCCATTGTATAGAGGAACCTTCAGCTTTCCATCTATGATCTGCTGGCGTGCTGTCTTGACCTTGTCGACGATTTTTTTGGGAAGAACCTGCTGTTTTGCATCGAAGACGAGGTCTACACCACCGCTTGCAAGATCTGCGTTGATGATGACACCAGGTTTATATGTACCATCCATGATGGTCTTAAAGACCGACTCTATGCTGGCGCCGACATTCTTCACCGCACTGGCAATGACGTGACCTGGTTCTAGGTCGTTCTGGTTTGTATCGACGCCAATAGCATAAAGCCCGCGCTCTGCTGCTGCTTGCAGTACACCGATACCCGCGGCGGCTGCTACCTGGTAGATAACATCAGCTTTCTGATCGTAGAGCTGTAGTGCGGCCTGTTTGCCTTTTGCCGAATCATCCCAAGCCCCGCCAAGCGATTTGGTCAGCACCTTTATGTTCTTGTCCACCGCTTTGGCGCCCTGCTGATAACCGAAGACAAATGCACTGACTATTGGGTCTGTATCGCCTCCAATGACGCCTATGATTTTGTCTTTGTTTACGCCTTTTAGCGAGGTCTCCATAGTGGCAAGTGCTGCGGTCATGCCTGCAAGATAGGAACTCTGCTCGGCAAGAAAGAAGACCGATGTGATAGTCTTTTTCGGATTTTCGACTATCGTATCGATGTTGACGAAAACCTTATTGGGATATTTATCCGCTATCGCCATGAGCTGATCTTCGAAGCCATAGGAGATGACGAAAATCACGTCGGCGTACTGGACTGCCGCATCTAGTGCAGGCTGGAACTTTCCTGCATCGAAGTTACATTCGATAGTGCGAGTCTGAACCTTATAGTTCTTCTCGATGTTCTTGATGCCCGCCTCTCCGGAATCATAGAATGCATTGTCGCCGAGAGCGCCATTTATGAGGTACACGACCCGGTCTGTCTTTACTGCAGGACCAGCGCCGAAGACATTGATTGCGGAGGCAATGATCATGACTGCCGCAATAACCACGAAATATCTTTTGCCTTTCATGGGGACCCCCTAATATTCTTAGCTTAAAATTATAAGGCGGGGTGCCGAAACCGTCAACAATGTAAAAGAATTCAAAACAGATGAAGCCTAATCCGGGTTCGCTAAATTAAGAATATTTAAGATTCTTGATACTTTTGCCTCTTGCGTCCGCCCAATGACCAATATATATTGTGTCTTTGCTGGCATAGCACACAATATATAGTAGAGGTAATCGAGATATGACGAAAGGAACAGAGATTCCTAGCCTTTTTGGACCCGATTTTCTGGAATGGCAAGTTGTTCCGCCTATAAAGAGCGTGGTGAAACGCTCTGGAGAAGTGGTGGGTTACGATAGACATAAAATAGAGAAAGCCATAGAAAAAGCATTCGTCGCAACGAATACATCGATCCTTGATAATCAAGGGAATAGCAAACCTGTTCTATACACAGACCTTGCGGAGAAAAAGATCAAGGAACTAATTGAGGCTCGCCATCCTAACTCTATACCAGCTATCGAGGAGATTCAGGATATAGTCGAAACCATTCTGATCGAACAGAGAGAGACTGCAGTTGCGAAGGCTTATATCCTATACCGAGCCCGGCATGAAGCAATTCGCGACACAAAGAAGCTTATGTTGGACATTTCGGCGACCATGAATGGATATCTCGCTCGATCGGACTGGCGCGTCAATGAGAATGCCAATGTCAACTATTCGCTTGGTGGGCTTATTCTGCATAATTCGGGAAGCGTAACAGCGAACTACTGGCTCACGCAGATATACCCGAAAGATATCGCAGAAGCTCATCGAAATGCCGACTTTCATATCCACGATCTTTCCATGTTCTCGGGTTACTGCGCAGGCTGGTCTTTGAGGGATTTGATCCGCGAAGGGCTGGGCGGTATTCCTGACAAGATTTCATCGAAGCCGGCAAGTCATCTTTCCACTCTCGCCAATCAAATGGTGAATTTTCTTGGAATTCTTCAGAACGAGTGGGCAGGAGCGCAGGCCTTCAGCTCTTTTGATACCTATCTCGCCCCCTTTGTGAGAGTGGACAACTTGAGCGACAAGGAGATAAAACAGAGCCTTCAGAGCTTTGTCTTTGGCGTAAACACGCCATCGCGCTGGGGGAGTCAGGCGCCTTTTACGAATATCACGCTGGACTGGACCGTGCCGGAAGATCTGCGCGAAAAACCAGCCATTGTAGGGGGAAAAGAACTCGATTTTTGTTATGGCGATTGCAAGCCAGAAATGGACAGGATTAACAGGGCTTTTATCGAACTCATGCTCGAAGGAGATGCATCGGGCAGAGGCTTTCAATATCCCATACCTACCTATAATGTGACACGCGATTTCGACTGGGACTCCCCGAATGCAAAGCTCTTGTTCGAAATGACGGCTAAATATGGCACACCCTATTTCCAGAATTTTATAAATTCGGATCTGAATCCAGCTGATGTCCGCAGTATGTGCTGTAGACTCAGGCTAGATAAGCGAGAACTGCGGAAAAAAGGCGGTGGGCTATTCGGAGCCGACGAGCTCACTGGCTCGATAGGCGTCGTGACGATCAATTTGCCCAGAATTGGTTATCTTTCGCGAAACGAAAAAGAATTCTTCAGCCGACTCGATGAGCTGATGGAAAAAGCAAAGAGAAGTCTTGTTATAAAGCGCAAGGTTATTCAGCGCTTGCTCGATGCGGGTCTGTTTCCTTATACAAAACGTTATCTAAGGACTTTCGAGAATCACTTCAGTACGATTGGCATTGTGGGGATGAACGAATGTCTTCAGAATTTCTTTTCTCCCTCGATCACAACGGCTACGGAAGAAGGGAGAGATTTTGCTCTTAAGCTTCTTAAATACATGAAGACCAGGCTTGCCGATTTTCAGGAAGAAACGGGAGATCTATTCAACCTGGAAGCAACGCCTGCGGAGTCGACCTCCTATAGACTTGCAAAGCACGACAAGGAAAGGTATCCGGAAATCATAACCTCTGGCGCCGATGAGCCCTATTACACGAATTCCTCACAGCTTCCCGTTGGATATACCTCCGACATTTTCGATGCGCTCGACCTGCAAGAGGAGTTGCAGACAGTCTATACAGGCGGAACGGTCTTCCATGTATTCCTTGGTGAAGCCATCTCTGACTGGCGAGCATGCTCTCAGCTTGTAAAGACTATAGCCTATTCATATAGAATCCCTTATTTTACCATCTCTCCAACCTATTCCATTTGTCCGATACATGGCTATCTCGCCGGAGAACACTTTTTTTGCCCACTATGCGCCGCAGAAGAGCGTAGAAAAATGGAGCAAAAGGGCAAAAAGATGGGCGAGGGCGACCAGATTCTCGGGACAAGAACCGAAGTTTATAGCCGCATAGTCGGGTATTATCGTTCGGTGAAGAACTGGAATGCAGGCAAAAGGGCAGAATATAAGGAAAGGCGCGTATTCGATCCCGACTCAAAACCGAACGAAAGAGCGACGTGCAATAGCCTAGCGCAGAGGGATTGCAAGGCGGAGTCTGATAGCCCTGAGCAGAGGGATGACTCGGCGGAGTCTCATAGCCCCGAGCATTATGCAAGCGGGACGCTGGATGATGGC
>ENA-UOYA01002114-UOYA01002114.1-activated-sludge-metagenome-genome-assembly--contig:-NODE-2114-length-19762-cov-51.958187_pt1 | contig 19762 bp, 16 predicted proteins | sample MGYA00238163_ERZ764804 | MGnify/ENA primary metagenome ERZ764804 (study PRJEB28919, sample SAMN05720223) | activated sludge metagenome | isolation source: Anaerobic digester | place: Hong Kong... | reverse complement strand
TTCTAAAATCTCTATCTTCCCATCAGCCAATATATATGCATTAATCTCATCATATTTCATTGTACTATCTGAGGCATTATTTCCATTCTCAATAGTAACATTACCATTTACAACAAATATACATGCATCTCTATTTAAATCACCATTTGTAATTTTCCCTTTTATAGTTAAATTACCTTTAACAAAGAATACCCCACGTCTGTCACATTTAAAATTCTTATTAACAGTTAGGTCTTCATCAGCCTCTACAGAAGCTATTTCATTCTGTCCTACACCACCACCAAGAGTAGATAAAGAACCTTGTAGAGTATCAAAATCTCCTAAATCTTCTTTAAGATTAGGAATATATGTTTTTCTTCTATCAAAATATCCTTTATATGTTTGATAATATCCATTCTTAGGATCCTCAACATTATATGGTCTTAGCATATATGAAAAGGTATCTATGCTCTTAACAGGTGAAGTAGGTAGCCCAATGCTTCCAATTCCAACCAACTCAGTAGATATATCAGCATATTTGTAATCTATACTCCCTAACAAAGCTTTATCCCCCCATCCATCAGGTTCATCATTTTTATTAATATCCACATTTATATTCTTTGAATAAAGAAGACCCCCATGAGTAATAATCCAATCACTTAAATTAAATTCACTTTCTGCTACTCCAACATTACCTCCACTATCAAAAACAGTAATGTAAAAATATATTTTCCCTTGTCCAACATCACCAAAATCTAAGGTTGCACTCCCATTACCGCTTCCTCCTTTTATTTTTAATAAATAATGATTAGCTTCTTCATTAAGTGATCCAACAATATCAGTACTTTGATCAAGAGTTTTAGGCTGAAAAGGAACATTCTTGTCTATCGTTCCTCCACCACTATTAACATTTGGCATTGTTATCCTACCTTCTGGAATATCTAGTCCTTTTGTTTTATACAAATTAATCACTAAATCACTAAACTCACCAGGCACATCACTATCTCCTACAAAATTCCAGCGGATATCTAATCCTGTTCTTACACTTTCAGATGGGGTAACTGTAAAATTAACTCCTGGGATATCAAAGTTTAGATTCCAATATTTCCCACTATTAACCCATTGATCATAGTATCTTATTCTTTCATTAGTTATCCATCTATTCTTTATTGCATTTTTTACAACATCAGAATAGTTTTCATAGTTATCATACGGAGTAAAACCAAAAGTATCATTACCCATCATCCATATATAATATTTTCCTTCATCAGGTAATTTAGGAAGAAGAACTTCTCCATTACTCTTAAAACTAATACTGAATTTTACTTTAATTGTTTTTCCACTATTAGTAGGAGTAATAGAATACAAAAGGACTTTTGCAGTTTTTTGACCATTAGAAGCTGGTATAGTAAATATAGTTTTACCATCAACAATTTCAATATCACTATATGATTGTGCACTTTTCCATACATCTGCTAGTTCATCACCAGAACCTGAAATAGCAGGAATATATGGAATCCATTTGTCTGTATTAAGGTTATGATACAGTAGAAAACCAAATTCTGAATTACTCTTTGCTCCATACTTATGAGCAGTAGCATTATTATCTAAATCAATAGACTTAGGTGTAATTGGCTTAATAGCACTTTTACTAAACCAAATATATGCTGATTCAATAGGGTTATCGTCATCTTTAAATGTTGCTTCAAAATAAAACAAGTCTTCTTCATGTTGATATCTAATATTAGAGTAAGGCATAAAATCATTTACAGTATTATCTGAAACAGTCTCACTATCTTTGTATGTTCCTGATCCTGTATGTGTATCTGAGACAAAGGAGAGTGTAGTAGGAATTGATTCTGGATGTATATTCAAACTAACAGTTGGCTGATTACTTAAAACCTCATAACAATCTGCATACCTCGTTTCAGGATTTTGACAAGTACTTCTATCTTCACATGATGTAATATCATCAAAAAAATATTCAGATATATCATGTGGGGGAGTAACAGGTACAGATGATACCAAAGGGTTAGGACACATGGGAGAGCATCTTACACAACATTTACAGCTACTACATGTCCCAGGTTGATCTTCATAATCTCCACCACATCCATCACAGGTACAAGAATCACTTCCTTCACATTCCTCCCCTTCATTTATCTCTCCATCTCCACATCCTGAGCCGCAAATACTATAATATGGTGTACAGCAATACAGCCAAGTCTGCTCTGGCCAAGGAGTACAATAACCTTTCTCGGGTGGAATTTCTTTACAATTGGCCTCCCCACATCTACCAGCAAAACGGGTGGAACTACTACCCCCACATGCCGAATCGTAGTTATCAGTCTCTCCTTCACCCGCCCTAGGTATCCCTAAGCCATCCTGTCCACCACAACAATAAGGAGTACAAGCAGCCATTACTATACTACTATGCAGAACAGATATAATTCCTACAAGAAGAATTAAATATATATATTTTAAATATCTTACATTAAGTTTTCTCAATTCTTACAATAAATAATTTATTCATCTTTAATTACCTCTATACTCCATTTAGTAATATCTCTATTAATAACACACTCATCATTATCATTAAAAAGACTCTTTAATATACAAACAGAATACTCCCTTAAATACCTAAAATCATTATCCACCCTATATTGTGTAACAATATATACAGGTTGTAGATATTCTAAAGTTGTAAAATCAAAACTCCCTTTACTTTTCTCTAATTCATATATAAATTTCGCATTCTCTATACTCTCAAAATACTCCTGGAAATTTTGAGCCATACCTCTTAGTACATACTTTCCTTCTTCAGAAGAAACTTCATAAAAAACAACAGGAAATTTGTAATATACATACTTTCCCTCTTTCGTAATAGACTGAGGAAGAACCTTCTTAGCTAGCTGATCATTACTTAAATCTATAACGGTTTTAAGATTTTGTTTCTCATTCTTAATTGAAAAAAATGAATAACCTATTAACACAGCTATAAACAGTAATAATAGTGAACAAAAAATCACTAAAACTTTAGTAAGCTTACTCTTTGATGATACAGTATTTTTTTCCACTTAAGAGCAGTTAACAAATTTACATTCTATCCAAAAAACTTAGACAATTCCTTAATTAATCCATCATAATCTAAATCTGTTTTAACAAGATAAGATATAGCTCCTAAATCAAAAGCCTCCTTAACAACAGACTCACTTGTCATATTAGTTAAAACAACAATAGGCATCCTTCCATATTTATCTTCATTGCTTTTAATGGTTTTAAGAACCTCTAAACCATCTACACCAGGCATCATTAAGTCCAAAAGAACCAAATCAATTTGATCTAAGTTGTTAGAAAGTATATCTAATGCTTGATATCCATCAGATGCCTTCAAAGGCACATATCCTGCGGTTTCAACTAATTCTGCATATGAATCTAAAAGAGGTATTTCATCTTCCACTATCAATATTTTTCTTACATCTGCCATATATCTTAAATTTAAAAATTAAAGTTCTGGATGATATGGTGTTAAAGTCCCTTGAGAATTATAAATTGTATAATCAAAAAGGGATGGATACCCCATATTTATCGCATTTGGTATTACAACCTGCATAGTTCTTTCCTGACCAGTACATATAACTGTAGATTTTATAGAATAGTTATCAAGAAGATGATTACATGCCGCATTTCCCTGTAATCCAATCTTTACCTTCTCTTTCAATGGAAGAATTCTAAATTCATACAAATTATCATAATCTCCGAAATCTAAAAAAATACTGCCCCCTGATGCCAATTTTTGTTTAATAGAACTATCTGGAGCTACACTTCCTTCCCCACAATTAGCACTACCAGAGCTGTTAAGACAGTACAACTCCATGTCATCAAGTTCATAAGGTTGCACATTCCCATCATCATTCATATATACATACTTTGTTGTAAACAGATGATCTCCGCTCCCTGCAGTATAGAAGGTGAGGGCTGCCACACAACCATCAGGAATAGTTACACCATTCACATTAATTGCCATCACATCACCAACGCCATACTCTATCCCATCAGAAGCCTCCGCATATGTTATAGTTACAACAGGTTCAGAACATGAACTACCTTCTTCCCCCAGCCCTAGTAAACCTAAATCCATTTGATCACCACTTAATTCTTGCAAAAAAAACCTTATCGATCCTATGTTGTCTAAAACTATTTCTCCATCATCATCCTCACTTAATTTTTCACTAAGTAAATTCTGCAAAGATGGAAGATCTGACGTTGTAAAAGCATCTAAAACATTACCTGCCTGTTCTAAAGCCTTTTGAGATTCTCTAGTATCAACAACTTCCCCTTTGTTTCTTATCATTCTCGAGTAAAGAGATGCTCCAATCACAGCAGCTACCACAAGCACAACCATTATGATAGCTATAGCTTGCCCTGAGTATTTTTTCATAATGTTTTAATAATAATATATTATTATAACTTAACAATTCTTTAATATCTTGTCAATGCTCTCGTAGAAACTATTACCTTCCTAGATACACCTTTAGCAACAAGATTAAAAGAATTAGACATAGGCCAGTACAATGGAGTAAATTCACTATCTATAACAAACATACTATTTACACCGTCACCAATATCGATAAACTGCATAGAAAACTTTGAAACATCAACGGAATAGGAATGAAGTATTGTAATAGGGGAGTCAAAGCAAGTCTCATGATTATCAACATTTAAATCATTTGATGTAGCTTTAACAATAAATCCATATTCTTTATTGCTTTCACTTATATACTTAAAATAACCTAAACATGTCCATGTATCATACCCATATAACCTAACATGAATCTCATTAATATTTTCAGGAACTGGATTTCCTTCTGCATAAGTATTTCCCAATGATCCTCCTTGTATAATTGGAATCCCATCACTATTAAAACCAAATTTTCTTACATTGGAAGAATCATACATTTTAACATCTTCTAGTTTAGCATTACTTAGAGTTCTATCATATACATCCATAACATAATTAATATCGCTTCTTGCCATATTTTTACTATTTGCTGTATGTGATGTTTTAATAACAGTATTAAGCATACTTGCAACAAAAAGCATAACCATAGATAGTATAACTATACTAAATAGTGTTTCTACTAAGCTAAATCCTTCATATGTTTTTCTATCCTTTTTCATCTTGCAATAACAGCTAAATATCTATAATCTTTAATATCTTTATTTGTAGTATTTAAACCCTTCATATTAGCAACACCTGTAATTATTTCAACTACAGCTCTTCTGTCAGTTATTTCTTTAACATTTATTATTCTAAAATACTGTGTCTTCTCATCCTCATCGAAAGACCCATCTCCATTTTTATCTTCATATATTCTTGTATAATCCTGTCTGTCACCTTCTCCATTATTGTTACTTTCAGATGGACAATCGAACAAACCATCAAATGCTGCCCCATCACTACGTATACCATAACAATTATTTTGATTAATATCCTCAAACGCTTTGTCCTCTCCTTCCTTACTCATATCCTCTATTGCGATTCTTTGTAAATCAACAGCTGTTGATACTGCATGTTTAGCAAGTGCATCTTCAATATCTAATAGTGCCAATTCTCTAAGTGTATTTGATGCTATCTGCATTAATACTATTCCTACAATACCAACTATCATCATAGCAATAAGTGCCTCCGCAAACCCAAGTCCATTATACTTTTTGTTTAAATCTTTATTCATTTATATTTTTAATCCCTATATGATTTTATCTCATCATCTATTCCATATCTTTCATATGTATTTCCTCCAAAAGTAAAACAGCTTAAATTCTCTCCACATTCTGATGGAATCTCTTTTTTATCTTTAGATCCATACACATGATGTATGATTTCTCCTGATAATGGATATACACTTATCATATCAAATGTATCACTGTTGCTTTTTCTTCTAAGAATAATATCCAGAGGTACAAAGTCATCAGCCTTAAATGTCCCATCTTCATTATAATTTAAGACCTCCCCATTCCTAGCATAGATTATTGCTTTTCCAGTAAGAGATTCAAAAAATACAAAACTAGGAGGATTACCTTCTCCTTCTAAATCAAGAAGAACAACCTGACCATCAAATCTATTAAGAAGTGAAAGATCCTCTCCAAATACAGCTGAAAGGTTTGTTGTATTTTCTAAGCATCCATCTAAATATCCACTACTACCACAAGATGCTGGAATACTCCCATTTTTATATGTCCCTAAAGTACCACACAAATTCGCATTTATCATATCCCCTACATCTGATCCAGAATACAGATTAGGAAGTTTAGCCCTTGTAAGATCATAAGATGTTCCCTCCAGAATAAGAGTATCTCCAAAGTTTTTAATAGGAGAACACCATTTATACATTCTATAATTTTCATTTCTCCCATTACTTGAATCCGCATTTCTAAAATCTATGCCAAATCCATATACCCATGTTTCTTCATTCTCTTTTCCCATATTCATCGCTTTAAGCCTTGCTGATTCTATATCCTGTTTTACTAATTCTGCATTTTCATTTGCAGTAAATGTTTCATTTATTGAATTAAAGCCACTAATTCCAACAGCTGATAAGGTTATAACTATAGACAAAACTATTAACATCTCCATTAAAGTAAATCCTTGAAGTTTTTTAGCTGTATTTCTCATGGCAGTTTTAAAACAAGTATCTGTATATAATTTATCAAAATTTTAAGAAGTACTCAATATTAAAAGTAAAAGACTTTAGAAACAAATTCAAGAAGATATGGATAAAAAAGGAAAGTGATAGACAATGAAAGAAACATAAAAGGAAGTAGTGCTAGTGATGATTTTATTTTCTCTTTTTCAAATAGAACAATGTACAGGGAATACAAACCAGAAGATATTAGAAAAACATATATGTATCCTAAATATAATTCAAGATTAACTACAATACTAAGTCCTAATAGTACAAGTATATCTCCCATTCCAAAGGGTTTCTTCATCACTTTAGCTATAAGAAGTATAAAAACACACATTACAACTCCACCCATTACTGCATTTTCAGGCATAGAATGATTTAAAAGCGTAGACATAAAGAAATAAATGACTGAAAATATTAAGAATGTATCTACTAAATCTTTAGGTATTTCTTTGTACATACGATCAAAATATGCAAAACAAAAAAAGAATATTAATACTACATACAGAATAGGGGAGAGAGAATAATAGTATATACTTCCCATTCCTATACCTAATGCTAATTCTGAAATAGGATAATACTTTGGTATTTTATAACCACATTTACTACATCTCCCTCTAAATATTATATACGAAAGTACTGGTATAAGCTCATATACTTTAAGCATTTTCCCACACTTTTCACAATGAGATCCTTTTATAAATATCTCTGGATATTTATATCCATTATCTATTCTATACAGCAGTGCATTTAAAAAGCTTGCTAATACAAGACCAAGTAAGAATATCATAAATGTAAGATATATGTGCATATCTTTATTATATATGTTTTAAGGAAATATATAAAAGAAGAATCCCCTTATACAAGGGGATTCAATAAATCAAAATATACTTATCTTTACTCCCAAGTATCACCATTCCATGTTGAACCACCACTAGCAAATGTTGCCCACACACCTTGGTCGTTATACTCATCATATGTCATTTCTTTTACTGGAACAGTGACACCACCAGCACCAGCACCATCAAATACCATGTTAACCACCCCAATACCATTACCTGCACAATACACAGCCCCATCTGGATGAGCTGTATTCTCAGCAGCATCACCTCTTAAAGTAACACATACTAATACAGCTTGATCTCCAGAATCACCGCCAACTCCATAAAAATATGTTGCAGTACTACCACCATCAAAAGAATCTTTATCTATATATGGAACCAGAGTGCCCGCTTCCCCTTGCGGTGTTCCGACTAATATTTCCACAGAACATGTACCAGAATTACACATGACTGGATCATTATGTGCGGGATACTTTCTATTATCAGTATAATATGCCTGCAGAGATGTATATACTTGATCTACAGCATTTCTGTGTGCTACATCATTTGCTCTATTAATAGCAAATCTCCCAGCAGTAATACCTACCACAGTAAGGATAATGATAATACCCATTACTATAAGCATCTCTACTAGGGTAAAACCTGAATATTTCTTATTCATTCTTTTATATATATTAAAAATTTATTTAATTTATATACTTCTATATATAACTTATACAATTAAAGTAACAATGTCAAGCACCATTCCCATTACCTCTGACAGTTGGAACATAGGAGTATAAACACCAAGAGAAATAAAGGCAATTACAAGACCCATGATAACAAGAAAAACTGGCTCTAATATAGAAGACATATTCTCAGTAGCCTGATCAACCTCTTCATTATAATATTGAGCAACCTTCTCCAAAACATTATCTAATTCACCAGTCTCCTCACCTACAGCAATCATGCTACTAACAAGAAGAGGATAATAATCACTCCTTGCAATAGGAAGTGCTAATGAATTACCTTTTTCAACTTCATCTTTGGCTTCTAAAATAACCTCTCTAAACATAGTATTACTAAGTGACATTGCAGTTAACTCAAGTGCCCTGCTTATTGAAAGACCACTACCTAGAAGCAGAGCTAAAATCCTTGTAAACTGAGCGATTTGCATCTTACTTATTATTCCACCAATAATAGGAATTTTAAGGACAATCTTATCACTGCTTCTTTTTCCATTTGGAGTATCAATCCAAACTTTTATTCCTATTACAATACCTAAAATTGCAATCAGTAGTACCCACCAGTAATTAATAAAGAAGTTACTCAAAGAGACCATTACTTTCGTAATAGTAGGAAGCTCTCCTCCAAACTCTGAATAGATATCACTCATTGCAGGAACAAGAACAAGCATCATTAAAACAACAACTGCTACGATTATAACAAGTAGAATAATAGGGTAGGTAAGTGCTCCTTTAATTTTTCCCTGAAGCTTATTTTTATTCTCCAACTCTGTTGCCAGTTTATTTAATATCTCTCCTAGATTACCACTAGACTCACCTGCTTCAATAAGGTTAATGGTAATATCATCAAATATCTCTTCAGTATTTCTAAATGAATCTGCTAAAGTCTTTCCTGCTTCTACAGATACTTTTACATTTGAAATTGTTTTCTTAAACAAAGGATTAGTAATTTGCTGTTCCATTATCTGTAATCCTCTTGTAAGTGGAAGACCTGCATTTACCATAGTTGCAAGCTGTCTCATAAAGACAACTTTATCCTTCATTGGCACTCCACCAATATTTATTTGAGATAGCTCTTCTAAATCTAAAGCTTTCTTCTCCTTTATATTTACAACAATCAAACCTCTATCCTGAAGAATTTCCTCTACAGCTTGAGCATCTCTTGCTTCTAGCTTTCCTTCTATTACTTTACCACTGTTGTCTCTTGCAGAATATCTAAAATTAGGCATATTTTTAACTCTTAAGTAATCTTAATACTTCCTCAGGATATACTGCATATTCCTGAGCTCTTTGTACAGATATAACTCCCTCACGAACAAGGTTAACGAGAGATCTCTCTAATGATACCATACCTATATCAGAGCTTGTTCTTATCACATTATCTATTTGATGAGTCTTTGCCTCTCTAATCATATTTCTGATTGCTGCATTTGCAATCATAACTTCACACACAACCCTTCTTCCTCCTTTATCAAGAGGAATTAATCTTTGGGCAACTACTGCTTCTAATATATTTGACAGCTGCATTCTTATCTGTTGTTGTTGATTATGTGGAAACACATCAATTATTCTATCTATTGTTTGAGCTGCACTATTCGTATGCAAGGTTGCAAACACCAAATGCCCTGTCTCGGCTAAAGTGATTGCAGAAGCAATTGTTTCATAATCTCTCATCTCACCTACAAGAATGACATCAGGATCTTGTCTAAGTGCACTTCGCAATGCAATAGGCCATGAATGTGTATCATCATTCATCTCCCTCTGATCAATCAAAGACTTCTTCCCTTCAAAAACATACTCAATTGGGTCTTCAATCGTTACAATATGAGCAAATCTTGTCATATTTATCTCTTCTAATATTGCAGCAAGAGATGTACTCTTACCATGTCCTGTAGGCCCTGTTACCAGTATAAAACCCTGTTTTAACTGAGCAAACTGATGATAAATACTTGGAAGAAAAAGCTCATCAATTGTTCTTATTCTTGAAGGAATAATTCTAAATGCAGCAGCTAAATTCTTTTTTGTATAATATGCATTAATTCTGAATCTTGCAGGAATATCTCCTTCATAAAAATATGCTAAATCTATTTCTCTATTTACCTCCAGAAGCTCTTTTTTCTCATCAGATAGTACAGAAAAGATAAGTTCCTCTGCTTCTTCTGCTGTTATAATTTTATCACTTATCTCCATCAGTTGCCCATCTATCCTTACAATAGGAGGATAACCAACAGAAATATGAAGATCTGATGCATTGTGCTGAATAGCATAAAGAAGAAGTTCATCAATTTCCTTTGGTTCATTTAATTTCTGAATTATGGGCGGTTCTGGTTGCTCAACAAAAATAGGCTGAGCAAGATTAATCTCTTTTGGATCTCTCTTTAATGCTTTTGGTACTTTCTCACCTGGAATAATCTCTTCAAGAGGATTATTTACAAGACCCTTTAAAACACCTTCATCGCTTGGACTAGGAGTTAAATTAATACCTTGAGTATTGGGTTCAACATTTGTTGTAGTTGGGGAGATTTCTGACTGTGTTGGCACAGATGGTTGTACACCATTAACAGGTATAGTTGGAGCAGAGGTAGTAGAAACATTTTGGTTTGTAACCTGAGAATTACCCTGTGCTACATTAGGATACTGAACTGTATTGTTTTGGGCAGTATTGTCTTCCATCTTTTTCATTATATCTTAAATTTATTCTTTTGACACTCTCATAACCTCTTCAATAGAGGTAATGCCTTCTAATGCCTTTAAAAATCCGTCTTGCGTCATTGTAATCATACCATTTGCTCTTGCCTCTTTATCTATATCCTGAGCTGTAATATTTTCCATAACCATTCTACTAATTTTTTCGTTAACATCCAATACTTCAAAAATACCAATACGACCAACATAGCCAGAACCTCCGCATCTATCACACCCACTTCCTTTATAAAGATAAATAATTGGTTCTCCATCTGGCCCTATTTCAGGAGCCCTAAGTGCAGCAGCCCCTTCATCTCCTTTTGCCTTTTTAGCATTAATAACCTGAGTTGTATACTTAAATAGATCAAAACCTTCTATCCCTGATAAAACCTCCTTAAGTGCCTCCATTTCTGCTGGTGTTGCAGGTACAGCTTTCATACACCTTTGACATACTCTTCTTGGTAAACGCTGAGCAACTAAAAGACGCATAGTCGATGCTAAAAGATATGGCTCCATTCCCATATCCAGTAGTCTTGGTATTGCAGCAGCAGCACTGTTTGTATGCAGAGTAGATAAAACTAAATGTCCAGTAAGCGATGCTTGTATAGCTAGCTCTGCAGTTTCTTGATCTCTAATCTCACCAACCATTACTATGTCAGGGTCTTGTCTTAAAACTGATCGTAAACCAGTGGCAAAAGTAAGACCAACATCAGGATTAATCTGTACCTGTGTAACTCCAGGTATTCTAATTTCAACAGGGTCTTCCAAAGAAATCACATTAACGGAAGGATCATTAACTTTCATTAGTGCACATGCAAGTGTTCTAGTTTTACCACTTCCTGTTGGACCAGTAACAAGTATTATTCCATTCGTAACAGATAGTGCATCCATAAAAAGCTTGTAAGCATTTCCTCTTAATCCAGTACCCTCTAAAGTTAGCCCCTCTGTATCAGATTCAAGTAAACGCATAACCACTTTCTCCCCATGAATTGTTGGCATAACAGAAACACGGATATCTATCTTAGAATTCTTCACTTTAACCTGAAATCTCCCATCTTGTGGAACTCTTTTCTCATCAATCTTTAAATTAGACATAATTTTAATACGCGAGACAACTGCTGGTGCAAGTGCTTTAGGAAGGGAAAGTCTCTCTGTCATAACACCATGGATTCTAAACCTTACCCTTAACCTCGTTTCCATTGGCTCTACATGAATATCAGATGACTTTGATACAACAGCATACTGTAAAATAGAGTTAACAATTCTTGCAACAGGAGCATTCTTTAAATCAATACTACTAATTAAATTAGGATCTTCATTAATCTCCTGTACAGGTACATCAACATCTTCTAGAGCCGCTGTAACCTCAGAGCTCATAAGATCTCCCATCCTTCTATCAAGGATATAGTTCAATCCATTCTCTGCTGTAATATATACAATTACCTTTGTATTAGGTGGATACTTCCTTTGTAATGCCTGAATAGCCTGTATGTCAAAAGGATCAAGCATTGCTATTTTTACATAATCATCTCCCCTTTCAAAAGGAACTGCCCTATATCTCTTTAAACTATCAACAGGTACTTCAGCAATAACACTCTCTGGGACATCATTCTCCATTAAATCAACGTAAGGGATATTAAAGATTGCAGACTTTGCCTTAGCTATCTGTTCATCATCAGCAAGCTTCATCTCCCTTATTATCGTCTCTTCATTTTTAGGAGAACGGCTTCTCTCAACCTGAACCTTAACAGCATCAGCTTCACTAATTATTCCCTGTCTCTGTAAATATGAAAGCAGTGTTTCCTGAGCCACAAATATAGGCAGTAAAATTAATATTAAATAATAATAGCAAGAGAAGAGAGTAATTTCACGACCTATAATGTAAATAAAACTAAAACCTTATAAAATACGGTAAAATCAAGCAGTTTAAGCACTCTAAATACAAGCTTTTTACCTTAAAATATGATAGAATAAAGGATATGACATACCTGATTATTGGAAATAATAGTGAAAGTATAAAAGAAGAAATTACAAGATTAATCTCAAGACTTTGGAACAAAAAAATCAATAAGGAAGTACTTGAAATTAGATCTGCAGATATTCATACAATTACAACAGAAAACATAAATAGCATAGGAATAGAGGATATAAAAAGACTCCAAAAAGAGATGATTTTTACTCCTTACTCAGAAAGTGTACAAGTTGCTCTAATCTTTAATGCTGATAAATTAACAGAAGAGGCACAAAATTCATTCCTTAAAACATTAGAAGAAAGCAATAACAATACTGCATATATCCTTACAACATCAAACGAAAAGAACCTTCTTCCTACCATTATCTCAAGATCTCTAAAAGTATATACAAAGGATATAAGTGTACAAGACAGTTCTAAGGGAGTACCTAAAACTCTAACTAAAAACCTAATCGATGCATTCAAGGATATAGAAAAAATTGCTAAAGATAAAGATAGTACAGATAACTTCTTAAACGAAGTAGAGCTTTACTATCAAGCTCTTCTTAAACAAAATTTAAAAGATAAAGAGCAATTAAAACAAATTTATGATAATATCCAATGCGTAGAAAAAACAAGAAGAAGAATAAATGCAAATGGCAATAAAAGACTTCTTTTAGAAAATCTTTTTCTTGTCTTAAGAGGTCACTCTTCCTCTTAACATTTCTTTCTAAAATGTATTAGAATGAAAATTACTTTGAAAAATAACTTAAATGAAACAGGCAATGTCAGAAAACAATTATAAAGCATCAAATATTCAGGTACTGCAAGGACTTGAAGCTATAAGAAAAAGACCAGCAATGTATATTGGATCTACAGACAGAAATGGTCTACAGCACATATTTACAGAAATTCTTGACAACTCGGTAGATGAAGCCATTGCGGGATATTGTACTAACATATGGGTAACTCTTTACAAAGACGGCTCCATATCTGTAAAAGATAATGGGAGAGGAATACCTGTTGAAAAGCACCCACAAACAAAAGTGTCTACACTTGAAACAGTTATGACAAACTTGCATGCGGGAGGAAAGTTTGAGGAAGGTGCATACAAAGTATCTGGAGGGTTGCATGGTGTTGGTATGAAATGTACTAATGCCTTATCAGAGTGGATGATAACTACAGTAAAAAGAGATGGCGGAATATATCAGCAAGAGTACAGGAGAGGAATTCCTGTAGCTCCTGTTAAAAAAGTGGGGACTGTACCAGACAATGAAACAGGTACAGAGCACAGATTCCTACCTGACAAAGAGATATTTACAGAAACTGATTTTGATTTTAAAGAGATTGTTAAAAATTGCAGACAGCATGCATATTTAACAGCAGGACTTAAAATTTCAATAACAGATGAAAGGGTAGAAGAGGGGAAACCTCCAAAAATCTTTAATCTGTATTTTGAAGATGGAATTAAGTCATATGTCTTGTTTATGAACTTAGATGAAAAACCTATAAATGAAGAACCTTTTTATGTAAAAAAAGAAAGTGATGGAATAATTGTAGAAGCAGCAATTCAGTATACAGATAGTATGGATGAAGATGTTAGGTGTTACACTAACAATATTATTAATCCAGAAGGTGGAACTCATTTGTCAGGATTTAGAACTGCACTTACTAGTGCAATAAATACATATGCACAGAAAGCAGAATTATTAAAAGGTTTAACAGATTCTTTAAGTGGAGATGATGTAAGAGAAGGGCTCACTGCTGTTGTATCAGTAAAAGTAACCAATCCTCAATTTGAGGGTCAGACAAAAATAAAATTAAATAATCCAGAAGTTAAAACTGCTGTTGCAAAAGTAATTAGAGATGAACTTTTAACATACCTTGATGAGCATCCTAAAGAAGCAAGAGCCATTATTGATAAAGCTGTACTTTCATACAAAGCAAAGGCAGCCGCAAAAGCTGCAAGAGATGCGGTAATCAGAAAGAATGCATTAGAAAGTACAACACTACCTGGGAAACTTGCTGATTGTATAAGTAACGATCCTAAGGAGTGTGAACTGTACATTGTAGAGGGAGATTCCGCAGGCGGAAGTGCAAAACAAGGAAGAGACAGACATACCCAAGCAGTACTGCCATTGCGAGGAAAAATTATTAACACAAACAAATATAGAGTAGATAGAGTATTAAGCAATAACGAGTTTAAGGATATTACAACAGCTCTAGGAGTAGGAATAGGGGCATCGCTAGATGTAAGCAAATTAAGATATCATAAAATTATAATAATGAGTGATGCAGATGTTGATGGTTTACACATCACAACTTTAGTACTTACCCTTCTTTACAGATTCTTTAAACCTCTAATAGAACAAGGGTATGTATATGTTGCACAGCCTCCACTACATAAGGTAGAAATTGGCAAAAAGAAATATTACTTTCTAAACGATGAAGAAAAAGATGCTTTTGTAAGAAAGGCTAAAACTGAAGGAAAAACTCCAGTAGCAAACAGATTTAAAGGTCTAGGAGAAATGAATCCAGACCAGCTTTGGGAAACAACTATGAATCCAGAAACAAGAGTTCTCAAAAGAGTCCAGATAGAAGATGCTCAAGAAGCTGAAAAAACTTTTGAAATGTTAATGGGAACAGAGGTTCCTCCAAGAAGAAGATTTATTCAAAAATATGCAAAAAAAGCTAATTTAGATATATAAAGACATGGCAGATAAAGAAGACTTAATAAAAAATGCACAAGAAAGTATAGATATTGAAAATCAAGAGCCACAAAACTCAACTGATGCGGAGCAAAATAATTCAGAAATCGATTTTAATCTATCATTCAAACCTGGAGAGATAAAAGAAAGGTCCATTGTTGATGAGATGAAATCCAACTACATTGATTACTCCATGTCCGTTATAGTCTCTCGTGCACTTCCTGATGTTAGAGATGGACTCAAACCTTCACAAAGAAGAGTACTAGTTGCAATGAATGACCTAGGTCTAACACCAACTTCTCATTTTAGAAAGTGTGCAAAAATTGCTGGTGATACCTCAGGTAACTACCACCCACATGGGGAAAGTGTAGTATACCCAACTCTTGTAAAAATGGCTCAAGAGTTTTCAACTAGATATATTTTAGTTGAAGGACAAGGGAACTTTGGCTCTATTGATGGAGACCCTGCTGCCGCAATGAGATACACAGAGGCAAGAATGGGAAAGATTACTCCTGAAATGCTTCGTGATTTAAATAAAGGAACTGTTACATTCATACCTAACTATGATGGAACAAGACTCGAACCAACAGTATTACCAACACTATTTCCAAACCTTTTAGCAAATGGAAGTCAAGGTATTGCAGTAGGAATGGCAACACAAATACCTCCTCATAATCTTACAGAGCTTGTAGATGCACTCCGAGAAATGATTAAAAGGGGAAATAAATGGCAAGGGGTGAGCATATACAACGAGCTTAGAAAAGCAAGAGAGAGTAGAGAAAAAGTACCTCAAACACTTAATGCAAAACCTGAGAATTACTTAGAAAACTATGTAGATACAAAATCTCTCGATTACAGTAAAGAGATTGAAAAAATAGTTGAAAGAATTAAAGAAACAAAGGAAACAATATATCCTGATTTCAAGTCAGATATATCTCCAGAAGAGTTAATTGAAATAATTCCAGGACCAGATTTCCCTACTGGAGGAATAATATATGATAGAGCTGAAATACTTAATGCATATGCAACAGGAAGAGGAAAAATACTTCAAAGAGCACAGGCATCAATAGTTGAGGGGAAAAATGGAAGATATCAGATAGTAATTACAGAAATTCCATATCAAGTAAATAAAGCTTACATGATAGAGAAAATTGCAGACTTAGTGAGAGAGAAAAAAATTACAGGAATTGCAGATATTAGAGATGAATCAAATAAAGATGGAATAAGGGTAGTTGTTGCTCTTAAGAAAGATGCACAGCCAAAAACTGTATTAAACAAACTATATAAATATACAGAAATGCAAAAGACCTTTAATGCAAATATGATTGCATTAGTAGACCAAGAACCAATTACTCTTTCACTAAAAAGAATGCTTGAATTATTCCTTTCTTTTAGAATTACTGTAACTGTAAGAAGGTACGAATATGACTTAGCAGAAGCAAGATATCATGCACATATACTTGAAGGATTACTTAGAGCATTAGATCTTTTAGATGAGGTAATTGCTACTATAAGGGGATCTAAGACTCAAGAGAGTGCAAAAACAAACTTAATGGATAAGTTTAAGTTTACTGATGTACAAGCACAAGCAATTTTGGATATGCAGCTTAGAAGACTTGCTGCTCTTGAGAGAATGAAACTGCAAAATGATTATAAAGAAACAAAAGAAAAGATTATTCAGTACAATGAAGTTCTAGATAGCCCTGATAAAATTCTTGAGGTAATTAGTAATGATCTAGAAGTAATGAAAGAAACATATGGAGATAAGAGAAGAACAAAGATTGTAAAGGGAAAAATCAATGAAATTTCAGATGAAGATTTAATTGCACAAGAGGAAACATTAATAACAATAACCCACTCAGGATATGTAAAAAGAGTACCACCTTCAACATATCAAACACAAAAGAGGGGAGGGAAAGGAATATCTGGTGGTGAAACTAAAGAGGGTGACTTTATTGAGCATGTCTTACTTTGCAACACACATGATGAATTACTACTATTTACAAACAAGGGCAGGGTATTTAGTACAAGAATATTTGAAATACCTGAATATGGAAGAACTGCAAAGGGTATTCCTTTAATCAACCTTGTTCAATTAGATCAAAATGAAATAATCACTTCTATTCTCACAAGAGATCCTAAGGGTGGAGTAATGGGCTCTGAAGAAATACAAGAGCAACAAGATGAAAAAGGTGTAGTTAGAAAGGCAGATTTTAAGTATTTCTTAATGGTGACAAAAGGTGGAATTATTAAAAAAACTGATTTAAAACAATTCTCAAAGATTAGAGCAAATGGCTTAACTGCAATAAAACTAGAGCCTAACGATGAATTAATATGGGTTAAACCTACTACTGGAGATGATAATGTAATACTAGTTACAGCAGAAGGAAAATCAATAAGATTTAGTGAAAAGGATGTAAGGCCACTTGGCAGAAGTACAAGGGGCGTTACTGCTATGAAGTTTAAAACAGATACAGACTATATAGTTGGAATGGGGGTAGTAAGAAAAAATCAAGATAAACTATTTACTCTTTCAGAGAATGGACATGGAAAAATGACAAAACTCTCAGAATACCCATTACAAAAAAGAGGAGGAACAGGAGTATTTACATTCAGAGTAACACCAAAAACAGGGAAAGTTGTAGCCGCAAGAGTCCTTGATCATCCTAATGCAGAAATAGTTGTAATCTCTGAAAAATCAAAAGTTATTAGATCTTCTATTAAAGCCATTCCTACATTAGGAAGACAAACAAGCGGTGTTAAAGTTATGAATCTAAACAATGGCGATAAAGTAGCAACAATGGCTTTGCTATAAGTTTAGCTGTCTAAGTATGATACTATTTTAATCTCGTCTGGGTTAAAATTGTTATCCATATTCTTCCTGCTTTTTATTTTTTTCACTTCCTTAAGTATTAAAGATATCTCCTTGTCATTCTCAGAGATCTTTTTATCAAGCATCTTAAAATATTGATTTATTAATACTATTATATCTTCCATTTGTACATTGTTGTTTTTCATAATACCTTCTCCTAATATTTTATTAATATATTCTTTCATACTCCAAAATATATTTCCTGACCTAATATCCAATATCTCCCAGTTATATTTTTATCACTATAAATTTTTAAGTTATTCATTACACCCTTGAGCTTTTCTCTTCCCCATATATATGTGATAATCTATAAAGTATGAACAAAAAAGAGAAATATCAAAAGTTCCTAAAAATATATCAAACACTTGGCTTTATTCTGATTTTCATTACTATCGTCCTCATAGCTATACCAACTGCCCCATATGTATGGTATAGAATTAATCCAAAGGCAGTAGAAAAAGATGAAGAAAAAATAGTCCAAAATGTTGTTGAAGCAAAAGAAGAAATTCCACAAGAACCAAAGCCCATAGAAGAAAAAATCCCCCCTATTAATCCTAATCTTCCAGGAGGGTACTTTGTGGTAATAGAAGAAATAGGGGTAAACTCCCCAATTACAATAACAAAAGATTATAGAAAGGCACTGACAAAAGGAACATGGATTGTAAACGACTTTGGTACACCTGAAAACAATGACCTACCAATAATACTTGCTGCACATAGATTTGGATATTCAAGCTGGGGAACAAAAAAAAGAAACTTAATATCTTTTTACAATCTACCTAAAACAGGACCAGGAACAAAGGTAAGTATATATTGGAACCAAAGGGAATATATATATGAAATATATGATGGAAATGTTGGAACGTATATAACTGATTATAATGCAGATTTAATTCTATACACCTGTAAATATTATAACTCTCCAGAGAGAATCTTTAGATATGCTAAAAGAGTAAATTAAAATGAAAAAAGTATTAATATTACTAATATTTTTAATACTAATACTCTCAATTCCTCAAAAAACAGCAGAGCTTACTATTAACTGGGATACAGATTACAAAGATAAAGAGATATATCAGTGGGTTGAAAATCCACAGGAGATTATTGATACAAGTACAATAGTACAAATACAGAAGAAAGAAGAAAACAGTATAAAGTGGTGGGAGTATCCTAGTACTATTTATCCAACAAAAAGGAACGGAGATGATTTACTTGTTTTAGTAAATAAACAGTACAAGCTTCCAAGTTCATATGCACCAAAAGATTTAGTAAAAGCAAGTAAAAGTGGAATAAGAAGGGGAGAAAATTACT
>ENA-UOYA01002108-UOYA01002108.1-activated-sludge-metagenome-genome-assembly--contig:-NODE-2108-length-19788-cov-4.940455_pt1 | contig 19788 bp, 16 predicted proteins | sample MGYA00238163_ERZ764804 | MGnify/ENA primary metagenome ERZ764804 (study PRJEB28919, sample SAMN05720223) | activated sludge metagenome | isolation source: Anaerobic digester | place: Hong Kong... | reverse complement strand
CCGGGCCGCTGGAGTCGGCCGACGTCGGCGGGCTCCAGACGATGTACCACTTCGCCCGGTCGCTGCTGCCGCACCTGGACACGGGGGCCGAGCCGGCGAAGGCCGTCGCCGACCTGGTCGCGCAGGGTGCCGACGGGCTGGGCAACGGGCGCGGCGTGCACGACTGGAGCCGGCGCGACGGCACGGCGCTGGTCGCCGCGCGGATGGACGAGCTGTTCCGTTGGCTGAAGGCCGACCGGGAGCGCGGGGGCTGAGGCGGTGACGGCCGCGTCGTCGGACGGTGCGCCGGCTTCGCTCGAACCGTGGTGGTGGCGGGCGGCGCCGCTCGCGCGCGAGGCGGCGACCCCGGTCCCCGGACGCGCCGACGTCGCGATCGTCGGCGCCGGCCTCACGGGGCTCGTCGCCGCGGCCGAGCTCGCGCTCGCCGGACGACACGTCGTCGTGCTCGACCGCGACGCGCCCGGCGCGGGCGCCAGCACGCGCAACGCGGGCTACGTCGGTCGCTCGCTGAAGCACGGTCTCGGCGAGATCGCCGCGCGCGACGGGCTCGAGCGTGCGGTGCGTGCCTACCGCGAGCTGCGCGAGGCGTCCGACGCGGTCGCGCAGACCGTCGAGCGGCACGGCATCGACTGCCACTACCGCCGCCAGGGCCGGCTGCTGCTCGCGACGACACCGGCGATGTTCGACGCGCTGCGCGCCGAGTACGCGCTGCGGGCACGGCACGCCGGCGAGGTCCACGCCGTGGTGAGCCGCGCCGAGCAGCGTGCCGAGCTCGCCACCGACCACTACCACGGCGGCGTGCGGGTCGACGACCACGCCGGGCTGCATCCCGGGCTCTACCACCGCGGGCTGCTCGACGCCGCGCGGCGTGCCGGCGCGTCCGTCTGCGGCGGGCACGAGGTCACCGGCGTGCGCCGCGACGGCGACGGCGACGGCTTCGAGCTGCGGCTGGGCGGGGGCGGACGGCTCGCCGCGCGCGACGTGATCGTCGCGACCAACGGCTACGCGGGCCCGGCGTGGCCGTGGCTGCAGCGGCGGCTGATCCCCTTCGACGCGTACCAGGCGGTGTCCGCGCCGCTCGGCGAGGCGCGCGTCGCGGCGCTGCTGCCGGGCGACCGGACCTTCATCGACTGGAACTTCGACGTCGACTGGTTCCGCCGCGTGCCGGACGACCCGTCGCGGCTCCAGTTCGGCGGACTCACCGGCGGGCGGAACGAGGATCTCGGGTCGATCGCGCGCCGTTTGCGCGCGCGCATTCTGCGCGTGTTCCCCGAGCTCGGCGACCTGGCCGTCTCGCACGTGTGGACCGGGAAGTGCGCGGGCACCTTCGACTTCGAGCCGCGGATCGGGCGGCACGACGGCATCCACTACGCCGGCGGCTACTGCTTCGTCGGCGTGCCGATGGGCACGCTGTTCGGGCTAAAGCTCGCGCGGCGCGTGCTGGGCCGCCCCGGGGGCGAGAGCGCGTTCGACCGGCCGCTGCGGGCGATGCCGTTCTACCGCGGGAACCCGTGGTTCGTGCCGATGGCGTTCAGGTGGTTGAGACGGCACGACCGGTGAGGGTCGGTCCTGGGGCGGACCTGAGGGTCACGCACCTGTGCAGCTGAGCTAACGCAGCGGGACGCACATCCTTCCCTCGTACGCGACGTACCCGTTCGGGCATGCCAGTCGGACGCAGGACGTACCGAAATAGTTCACGTAGCCCGTTCGGCATTCCCAGCCACCTGTGGGCAGTGCCCGTGCGTTCGCCGGGATCGAGGTGGGCGCAGTCGCGGAGTCGATCGGAGCGGCGGGACCGTTCGACGCCGCATCTTTGGCCTCGATGGGGGTGTGCGCGACCGTCACGCTCCTGGGGCAGCGTCGGTCCTCCAGGGCCGGGAACGGGCTGGTCCGCAGGATCGCGCTCTCGACGGCACGGTCCCATGCGTCAAGGCCGCTACTCGTCGTCAACTCGATGCCCTCGACCGAGCAGTCGAGGCGCAGGCTCACCCGAAAGATCGCCGGCCGAAGGGCCTGCGGCGTGAAGGATCCCGGAAAGACCGTGTTCGACCGCAGCGCGTCGCCGATGCGTGAGGCGAAGGCGTTCCACGCCTCCGTGCCTCGGGAACGGTCTTCCAGTTCGCGCTGCTCGGTCTCGAGTCGCGCACGCTCGCGTCGAGCCAGATCGACCTCGCGCTCTCGCTCGCGGCGAGCTTCGTCCCTGGCGGCTTCGGCTCGTCGCTCGGCCTCCGCGAGTTCCGCCGCCCGTCGAGCAGCTGCCTCGGCTTCGACGCGTCGCCTCTCCGCTTCATGTCGTTCGCGCTCTTCGTCGGCTCGCCTTTGCTCCGCTGCCTGCGCTCTTGCCGACTCCGCGAGACTGCCTGAGGACAGGCACTCGATCCGGAAGGTGAATGCCTGCGCAAGACGTGCGATCTCCGGCGGGGCAAGGCGTCGCTCGACGGCAGGCTCGGTGCTCACCCGATTCCTTTCCAGGAAGCGTTCGAGCACGCGTTGCGAGACGGCGAAGTTGACGACCTGGGAGTTCGCGCTGTTCAACCGTCCGACGATCACACCGATCACGTTGCCCGCCGCATCGACCAGAGGACCGCCGCTGTTGCCCGGTTGGACCGGGGCAGTATGTTGGAAGCGCGTCTCCGAATTCCGGAGGCCGCGCAACGCGCTGATCATTCCCGACGTGAAGTTGCCGTCCGATGCCAGGATGCCGGTCAGAGGAAAGCCGAACGCGAACACGTCCTCCCCCAGCTCGAGTCTGCGCTTCGTCCTCAGGTTCGCGACCGGGCTCTGCAGGCCGATGGCCCGGATCAGCGCCAGATCCAGTTCCGGGTCCGCGTCGACGACGGTCGCCGAAAGCCTCCCCCGCGGGGTGACGACGTTGACCGTTCGGCAGTTCGATACGACGTGCTCGTTCGTGACCAGAAGTCCGCTCGCTATGGCGAAGCCGGTTCCGGTCGAATCGCCAGGCGCGTCATCCCGACGTTGTCCGCGGTTCGCATTCCTGTCCCTGCTTTCCGCCGTGACGAGCAGTACACGACGGAAGGCGTTGAACCTGCTGAAGGTGTAGGTCTGCCGGTCGCGATCGACCAGTCGGATGTCGAAGTAGGGCGTTGAAGCAATCGGCAGTCTGACCTTCATCGACTGCCCCGGGGAGAGCACGTCGCCGCCGAGCAGATCGGCACCCCAGGTCGTCACGGACTCGTGAGTCACGTGTGCGAAGAAGATCGTCCGGCCCGTCAGATTGCGGATCTCGATCTCTCCCGACTGGGCGGCAACCCACGCAGGGAGGAGCAGCAGTAGCGTCGTGAGCGACCACAGGCTGCTGATCGCTCGACCGCGGACGAATCTCATGCGGGTTCAGTCGATGCAACGGTTTCGAACGAGTGTGCCTCCGGCCGCTTGCCGTGGACAATACGATGCAGAGCCGATCTCAAACGCTCGGCATCGAAAAGGGGTGGCGCGAGTGGGCCTGCGTTCTGGGAAGCGCGAATCGGGATGCCCGGTCTCGTTAGCCGGACCGATCTGCCCGCACCGCTACGCCCTCGGCGGCGCCCACACCCAGGTCTGCCGCAGGTACGCGTCCGAGTACCCGATCGCGCGCAGCTTCCGGTACGCCGGATCGGGGTGGGCGGGCGTGCTCCGCGCGGTGTCCGTCGAGACGAACCGGCAGCCCGCGGCGCGTGCGTCGTCGAGCTGCCGGTTGATGAAGGCCTCGTAGAGGCGCCGGCCGCGATGGCTCGGCGTCACCGAGGTCCAGCCCGACCACATCGCGTCGCCGTCGACGCGAGACAGCGAGGCCCCGACCGGCACGTCCGCGTCGAAGGCCATCCAGCAGCGCCACTCGGGCGCGACCGTGCCGCGCTCGAGGAGCCGGCCGATCTCCGGGGAGACGCCGAAGTTCTCGATGCACAGCCTCGCGAGCGCGGGGCGGTGCTCGGGGCCCGCGAGCCGGATCGAGAGTCCGGGCGGCTCCGGTCCGCTCGCGAAGGCCGGCCCGTCCGCGTCCAGATGCAGGACCAGCACCTGGGACGACGTGACGCGTCGCAGGCGTCGCGCGCGCAGCAGGGCGTGGCCCGCCTCGCCGAGCGCCGGCGACGCCACCTCGATCGCGAAGCCCTGGCTGCGCTGGAGGTAGGTCGACATCACGTGATCGAGCGACGCCTCGTCGGCCACGCACTGGGTGCCCCAGCCGATGACCCGGTTGCACAGCACCGAGGCGCGGACCGCCGGCGCGACCAGCCGGACCGCGCCGGACGCGTCGTCGACACCGAAACCCGGCAGCGCGGCGGTCTCGAACAGGCTCCGGTACGCGCGGGCCTCGTTGCGCTCGCATGACACGGCGAGCGCGACCGCCTGCGCGCCGCCCCCATCCCCGACGATCGACATCGACCTCACCGACACTCGACAGCGGGTCCCCTGCGGCGCATCTCCCGCGCCGCGACCCGAGCCGGCACTCTAGCGCGACCGTGCGCCGTGAATGTGACCCAGTGTCTCGGGCGACCCCATCGGGCGGCGCGTGCCGCGTCCGTGCGCGGATCCGGATCGAGAGCGACCGCTCGTCGCGCACGGGCCTCGCGACGGCGCGGGGCGGCGTCGAGGCGCCCGATGCGATCGTGTCGGCCTAGAATCGGCCGCACGAGGGCCGACGGCACGGCCACGGTCTGGAGGACGACATGCGGGTGATCCTTGGCCTGGCGTGGAGCGCGCTGCTCGCCGGCTGCGCGGACGGGCGCAGCGGCGACGAGCGACCCGTGGCGCTCGACTGGGAGCGCTCGCCGTACGTCGTCGGCCCGACCGAGCGGGCGGTGGGCGCGGCGGTCGTGCTCGGCGGTCCGTCGCTGCCGCCCGGCGCGACGCTCGAGGTCCGGGCGACGCAGGGGGGCGTGCTCGTCGACCCGACCGCCACCCGGACGGACGGGCCGGCCCGGATCGCGGTCACGATGCGGCCCGAGGCCGATGCGAGCGGTGCCTACGTCGTCACCGCGAGGATCGTCGTCGGCGGGGTGGTGCACGAGGCGACGACGATGGTGGTGGTGACGGACTGACCCGTCTCCGAACCTCGACGGCACATCGCGGGCGCCGAGGGCGTCGCCCCGGGCGCGCGGCGGCAACGCGTCGGTCGGCGCCGGTGCGCCGTGGCCGTACACTGCGCGGCATCGGAACCGACCAGGGAGGACCCCGATCATGAGAAGAGCCGCGATCGTCTCGCCGCTGCGCACGCCCGTGGGTGCGTTCGGGGGCGCGCTGCGGGGCGTGCCCGTCGAGGAGCTGGGCGCGGTGGCGGTGCGCGCGGTCGTCGAGCGCAGCGGGATCGACCCGGCGCGGATCGACGACGTGGTGTTCGCGCAGAGCTACATGAACGGCGAGACGCCGTGCACCGGCCGCTGGGTCGCGCTGCAGGCGGGCCTGCCGATCGAGGTGCCGGGCATGCAGCTCGACCGTCGCTGCGGCGGCGGCCTGCAGTCGGTGGCGGTCGCGGCGATGATGGTGCAGAGCGGCGCGGCCGACGTCGTGATCGCGGGCGGCGTCGAGAGCATGAGCAACGTCGAGCACTACACGACGGGCATGCGCTGGGGCACCCGCGCCGGCTCGGTCGCGCTGCACGACCGGCTGGACCGCGGCCGCGAGCGCTCGCAGCCGGAGGCGCGGTTCGGTCGCATCAGCGGGATGATCGAGACCGCCGAGAACCTCGCCCGCGACCACGGCATCTCCCGCGAGGCGTCCGACGCGTTCGCGGCGCGCAGCCAGCGACGCGCCGCCGCCGCGTGGGAGGCGGGGCGCTTCGCCGCGGAGGTGGTGCCGGTCGCCGTGCCGCAGCGCAAGGGCGAGCCGGTGGTCGTCGATCGCGACGAGGGCGTTCGCGGCGACACCACCGCCGCCTCGCTCGCGAAGCTCAAGCCGATCATGAAGGACGGCGTGGTGACCGCGGGCAATGCCTGCCAGCAGAACGACGCGGCCGCCGCCTGCCTCGTCGTCGCGGAGGACCGGCTGGCGTCGCTGGGCCTGTCGCCGATCGGCTGGCTGGTCGGCTGGGCGGCGGCCGGCTGCGAACCCTCGCGGATGGGCTACGGCCCGGTGCCCGCGGTGCGCCGGCTGATGGAGCGGACCGGACTGAGCCTGGACCGGATGGACCTGGTCGAGCTCAACGAGGCGTTCGCCTGCCAGGTGCTCGCCTGCGTGAAGGGCTGGGGCAGTTCGATGGACGAGATGGAGGACCGGCTGAACGTCAACGGCTCGGGCATCTCGCTCGGCCACCCGGTCGGTGCGACCGGCGTGCGGATCATGACGACGCTGCTGCACGAGATGCAACGGCGGGGCGCGCGCTACGGCCTCGAGACGATGTGCGTCGGCGGCGGGCAGGGCGTCGCCGCGGTGTTCGAGCGGGCCTGAGGCGGGGCGCGTGGCGGCGGCGTTCCTCGCGCGGGCGGCATCGGGCGGCGTCGACGCGGGCGGGCCCGGGGACAGGCCTGCCTAGCCGCGCTCCCCGGTCGCCCGATCCGGCACCGGCCGCGTCAGGTACCTGAACCAGGCCGGATAGCCGTCGAACACGTTCTCCTCGACCACCAGCCCCTCGGCGCGGTAGATCTCGTGGACCTTCGGCAGGTTCGAGAACGACACGCCGGGGTGGAAGTGGTGGTACGGGTGGAAGCAGAAGTTCAGGTTCGGCAGCAGCCAGCGCTCCCACCACCGCAGGACGATCAGCGGCGTGGCCTCGAGGACGGTCGCGCCGGGCAGGTCGTACACGTGCTCGCACAGCGCGCCCCAGCGGATCAGCACCTGGCCGACGGTGAGCAGCGGCAGCACCCAGAACACCAGGAACACCGTCCAGGTCTGCGTCCAGGTCAGCAGCGCCGCGAGCGCGAGGAAGAAGCACGGCCTGACCCAGCGCGGCATCGGGCGCGTCCCGGGTTCGGGCCGCGCGGCGGCGGGACCGCGCTTGCCGCGGATCAGCGCGATCGTGTTGAGCCCGGACGCGTCGGTCGCGAACAGCTTCAGCAGCGAGCGGACCGGCTTCGGGAACCGCCAGGGCGCGCCGCTCTTGCGCAGGAAATCGGGGTCGGACGCGGTGAAGAACGCGCGGTGGTGCGCGAGGTGCACCCCCGCATACCCGCGGACGGTGAGGACGAGCAGCGGGAACGCGGTCGTCAGCTCGACGAACCACTCGCCCGCGGTGCTCCGGAAGCCCAGGCGATGCGCCTGCTCGTGGACCAGCAGGCCGAGCACCATCTGGCGGGTCGCGACGACGAGGACGGCCAGCGCGGTGAACCACGGCGCATCCACCAGGAGGGCCGCCCAGATCGCGAGCGCGATGGTCGCCCAGGTGCCGAGCCACTGCAGGACGAACGCCCCCGGCCGCGGGCCGGACAGCCGCTGGATCTCGGCGGCCGCGTGCGGCGACAGGCACTCCCGGCCGCCCTTCAGCGCGGGGCGCAGCGGCTCGGGCTCGACCTGCGCCACGCCGGGCCGGGTCGGTGAGGGGGCGGTTCGCAGCATGCGTCGAGTCTAGTGCCGCAGGCCGATCCTGGCCACACCGCCCGCAGGCGGATCACCCCGCCTGCACCATCGCCTCGACGAACGTCTCCAGCAGCGCCGAGCGGTGCGCGCCGCGACGCGTCAGCGCGGCGAACCGACGTCGCAGCGTCAGGCCCGGCAGCCCGACCTGGCGGATCGGCACCGGCCACGCGCGCCGCGGACGGGGCAGGGGGGCGAACGTCAGCAGGTCGGTCCGCGCCGCGAGGGCGATCGCGTCCGCCGATCCGTAGTCGACCTCGACGACCGGCACCGGCGGCGCGACGCCCGCGCGCTCGAAGGTCTCGACGATCCAGCGCCGCGAGGCGAGCGGCTCGCGCGGCAGGATCCAGCCGCAGCGGGCCAGGCGCTGGAGCGTCGGCGCCGGCCCGCGGAACAGCGCGTGGCGCTGCGCGGCGACGACGACCACGTCGTCGGTGCCGAGCGGCGTGCGCGCCAGGTCGTCCTCGGCGGGCTCGGACGCCGGGGCGACCGCCACGTCGAGCAGCCCGGCGCGCAACGCGGCGATCACCTCGGACGACAGCCGCACCGACAGGCTGAAGCGCATCGACGGCCGGCGCCGGCGCAGCGCGGCGAGCGCCGGGGTCACCCACGCCTCGGCGGCCGCGGTCGACGCGCCGATCCGCAGCAGCCCGACCGAGCCCGCGCGCAGGTCGCCCGCCATCCGCATCGCGTCGTCGTAGTCGGCCTGGATGCGCTCGGCGCGCGGCACGAAGGCCTCGCCCGCGGCCGTCAGCCGCATGCCGCGGCTCGTGCGCTCGAACAGCGGCAGTCCGAGCTCGCGCTCGAGCCGCGCGAGGCCCTTGGACACGGCGGGCTGGCTCAGGCCGAGGGCCTCGGCCGCGCGGCCGACGTGGCCGAGCCGGGCCACGCCCAGGAAGTAGCCGACGTCACGGGTGTCGAAGGACATGGTCTCCGAAGGACATTCCGTTCGGTTATCGGGATTCTCGATCCGATTATCACCCTGCCGTCGCCGCGGGGCGATCATTCCCTTCCGGAGACGCGACCCCGACGATGACCCGACCCCACATCGTGCTGATCCTGGCCGACAACCTCGGCTGGGGCGAGCCCGGCTGCTACGGCGGCGGCGCGCTGCGCGGCGCGCCCACGCCGCGCATCGACCGGCTCGCCGCGCAGGGCCTGCGGCTGACGAACTTCAACGTCGAGAACGACTGCGTGCCCACGCGCTCGGCGCTGATGACCGGGCGCCACCCGGTGCGCACCGGCGCGTTCCAGTCGGTGCCCCCCGGGCTGCCGCAGGGCCTGACGCGCTGGGAGCTCACGCTCGCGCAGCTGCTGTCGGGGGCGGGCTACGCGACCGCGCACTTCGGCAAGTGGCACCTCGGCGACCGTCCGGGTCGCCTGCCCAGCGACCGCGGCTTCGACGAGTGGTACGGCATCCCGCGCACGACCGACGAGAGCCAGTTCACGACCTCGATCGGCTTCGACCCGTCGGTCGCGGAGGTGCCGCACGTGATGGCGGGCCGCGCGGGCGAGCCCTCGGTCGACCTGCACGTCTACGACCTCGAGGCGCGCCGCGCGATCGACGGCGAGCTCGTCGAGCGCTCGATCGGGTTCATGACGCGGCAGGTGGAGGCGGGGCGGCCGTTCTTCCTGTACCTGCCGCTCACGCAGCTGCACTTCCCGACGCTGCCGCACCGCGACTTCGCGGGGCGCACCGGGTACGGCGACTTCGCGGACGCGATGGTCGAGCTCGACCACCGCGTCGGGCAGATCGACGACGCGATCGCCGCGCTCGGCATCGCCGACGACACGCTGCTCGTCTTCGCGAGCGACAACGGCCCCGAGTTCCGTCCGCCGTACCGCGGCACCGCGGGCTACTGGCGCGGCACCTACCACACCGCCATGGAGGGCAGCCTGCGCGTGCCCTTCCTCGCGCGCTGGCCGTCGCGGATCGCGGCGGGCCGCGTCAGCGACGAGATCGTCCACGTGACCGACGTGTTCGCGACGCTCGCATCGATCGCGGGCGCCCCGCTGCCGGCCGACCGGCCGATCGACGGCGTCGACCAGACCGCGTTCCTGCTCGGCGAGTCCGAGGCGTCCGCGCGCGAGGGCTTCCTCTACTTCATCAAGACCCAGCTGCGCGCGGTGAAGTGGCGCGACTGGAAGATGCACCTCGTCTGGGAGGTGGAGCCGAACGACGGCGCGAAGGAGCTCGAATCGCCGTACCTGTTCCACCTGAAGCGCGACCCGAAGGAGGAGTCGAACGTGCTGGTGGAGAACACCTGGGTGATCGGTCCGATGCGTCGGATGATGCTCGCGTTCCAGCACAGTGCCGCGCGTCATCCGCACACGCCGCCGGGCGCGCCCGACCCGTCCTGAACCGCGCGCAACAGAGGAGCCTCGAGATGAGCGCACACGTCGACCCGTCCGCACCGGGCTTCGCGTCGATCCCGGTGCCGGCCCGGCAAGCGAAGCCCCGCACGCGTGGCATCAGCATGATGATCGACTGGGGCATGGGACTCGAGCGGCAGCGCGACACGCTCGAGAGCGCGGGCGCGTACATCGACGTCGCGAAGGTCGCGGCGACGATCCCGCGGGTGATGCCGCGCGACTACCTGAAGCGCAAGCTCGACCTCTACCGCGCGCACGACGTGACGACCTCGATCGGCGGCCTGTTCGTCGAGCTGACCTGGAAGCAGCGCACCTACGGCGCGCTCCTCGACGAGGCGCGCGCCCTCGGCTTCGGTGCGGTCGAGGTCTCCGACAACCTGCTCGCGTTCCCGCCGGCGGAGAAGGCGCAGGCGATCCGGCAGTGCGTCGACGCGGGCCTGAAGGCCTACGCGGAGGTCGGCAAGAAGGAGGGCGTGCTCGACGACGCGGCCTTCGTCGCCGACATCGACACCTGCCTGCAGGCGGGCGCGGCGGCCGTGTTCCTCGAGGCCTACGAGCTGTTCGGCCACGGCGAGGTCCGCTCGGCGCTGATCGCCGAGATCACGCGGCGCTTCCCGCCCGAGCGCATCCTGTACGAGCTGCCGGTCACGATCCTGCCGGGCGTGCACCGCGAGTTCAAGCACCGGATCACCGCGTGGCTGGTCCGCGAGCTCGGCACCGAGGTCAACCTCGCGAACATCGAGTGGGACGAGCTGTACGTGACCGAGATGGTCCGGCGCGGCATGGCCGGCGACACCTCGCACCCCCAGGGCGCGTACCGGCTCGCCGGCTTCGAGGCGGGTGAGCCGTGAGCGCGCCGCGCACCGGAGGTGCCGGATGAACGTGCTGGTGCTGCTGTCCGACGAGCACCAGGCCGGGGCCATGGGATGCGCGGGCCACCCGATCGTGCACACGCCGAACCTCGACGCGCTGGCCGCCGCGGGCACGCGCTTCACGCGCGCCTGGACGCCGTCGCCGGTCTGCGTGCCCGCGCGCGCGAGCCTCGCCACCGGGCGCTGGGTGCACGAGATCCGGTACTGGGACAACGCGACCGCCTACGACGGCCGAGTCCCCGGCTGGGGGCAGCGCCTGCAGCGCGAGGGTGTCACCGTCGAGTCGATCGGCAAGCTCCACTACCGCGACGCCGATGCGCCGACCGGCTTCGACCGGCAGCACCTGCCGACCCACGTGTGGAAGGGCATCGGGCAGGTCTGGGGCTCGGTGCGCGACCCGATGCCCGAGACGATGGGCCGCTCGCCGCTGTACGACGAGATGGGCGCCGGCGAGTCCGACTACAACCGCTACGACGTGCAGGTCGCGCAGCGCGCGGCGGGCTGGCTCGGGGAGCACGCGAACGACGCGTCGCCCTGGGTGCTGTTCGTGGGGCTGGTCGCGCCGCACTTCCCGCTGGTCGTGCCGCAGCGCTTCCTCGACGCCTATCCGCCGGATGCGATGCCGATGCCGAAGCAGCGGCCGCAGAATGGCTACGTCCGCCACCCGTGGGTCGAGCGGCAGGCGCGGCACATGGACCACGACGCGGTGATGGGCGACGACGCGCGCCGGCGGCTCGCGATCGCCAGCTACCACGCGCTGACGACCTTCCTCGACGAGCAGGTCGGCACCGTGCTCGCCGCGCTCGACGCGCACGGCCTGCGCGAGGACACGCTGGTCGTCTACAGCAGCGACCACGGCGACAACCTCGGCGCGCGCGGGATGTGGAACAAGTGCCTGCTCTACCGCGAGTCGACCGCCGTGCCGATGATCGTGTCGGGCGCCGGCGTGCCGCGCGGCGCGACCTGCGGGACCGACGCGAACCTCGTCGACCTGTACCCGACGCTGCTCGACGCGCTCGGCCTGCCGATCGAGCCCGCCGAGCGGACGCTGCCCGGCGCGTCGCTGCGCACGCTCGCCGCCGCGCCGGACGACCCGGCGCGCGTCGGGTTCTCCGAGTACCACGCGGTCGGCGGCGCGAGCGGCGCGTACATGCTCGCCTGCGGACGCTACAAGTACCACCACTACGTCGGCTTCGCGCCCGAGCTGTTCGACCTCGACGAGGATCCGGACGAGACGCGCGACCTGGCCGCCGATCCCGCCCACGCGTCGGTGCTGCGCGAGCTCGAGGCGCGGCTGCGCGCGATGCTCGATCCCGAGCGCGTCGACCGACTCGCGAAGGACGATCAGAACGCGCTCGTCGCCCGCTTCGGCGGACGCGAGCGCGCGCTTCGAAGCGGCACCCCCGGTGCCACCCCCGTGCTGGAGTCCGAACCATGACCGCCCGTTCCGTGCCGACCGCCTGCGGCGATGCCGATCCCGCTGCCCGCGTGTGCCCCCGCCGCGCCGTCCTCGCGTCGGGCGGCGCCGCCGCGCTCGCGCTCGCGCTCGCCGGCGTCGTGCCGAGCGCCGCACGCGCGCAGGGCGCCGCCTTCCCGTCGAAGCCCGTGCGGATCGTCGTGACCTTCGCGCCCGGCGGCGGCCTCGACGTGATGGCCCGGCTGGTCGCCAAGCGGCTGTCCGAGCGCCTCGGGCAGCAGGTCGTCGTCGAGAACCGGCCCGGGGCCGGCGGCACGATCGGCGCCGCGGCCGGCGCGGCGGCGCCGCCCGACGGCCACACGATCCTCGCCAGCGGCAATCCGGAGATCACCGGCATGCCGTACCTGGTGGACCGGCTGCCCTACGACCCGCTGCGCGACCTCGCGCCGCTCGTGCTGGTCGCCTACGTGCCCGCGGTGCTCGTCGTCCATCCGGGCACGCTGCCGGTGGCCGACGTCGCGGCGCTGATCGAGCGCGCGAAGCGCGAGCCGGTGCCGATCGGCACGCCGGGCAAGGGTTCGCCGATGCACATCGCGCTGGAGATCCTCAACGCGCAGGCCGGCACGAAGTTCGTCCACACGCCCTACAAGGGCGGCGGCCCCGCCGCCCAGGACGTGGCCGCGGGGCAGGTCGGCGCGGCGATCGTCAACCTGCCGCCGCTGCGCGCGCACCTCGCGGGCGGCCGGATCCGGGCGCTGGCGGTCATGCAGGCCGAGCGCTCGCCGCAGCTGCCGGACGTGCCGACGCTGAAGGAGGCGACCGGCATCGACAACGTGTCGGCCCCGTCGTGGTTCGCGTTCATGGCGCCGTCGGGCGTGCCGGCGCCGATCCGCGCGCAGCTCGAGGGCGCGATCCGGGAGGCCCTGGGCGACGCGGCGCTGGCGGCGCAGCTGACGGCGGCGGGCATGGACGTGGTCGCGCTGCCGGCCGACCGCTTCGATCGCGTGATGCGCGCCGAGAGCGCGGCGAACGCGCAGGCGATCAGGCGCTTCGCGATCACCGGGGAGTAGGCCGGCGGGGCGCGGCCGGCCCCGTGCGCGGGCGCCGGTGGACGTGCCCGTCGTCCGCTCGCGCGTGGACGCCGCCCGCGTCCGGTCCGTGCTGGACGCCGCCCGCGTCCTGTCCCTAGACTCGGGCATGGCCCCGCGACGCCCGTCCCCGGCCGGCGCGTCCCGACGCCCGGTCCTGCACGCCGTGCTGGGCGCGCTCGCCGCGGCCGTCGCCCCGCCGACCGTCGCACGGCCCGGTGCGACGCGGGGGCCTGCCGTCCAGATCGGACTGCCGCCCGATGCCGTCGCGCCGACGCTGCGCGCGGTGGCCGCGCAGGTCGCGACGCTGCTCGCGCGGCTGCCCGACGCCGAACGCATGCCGCGCACGATCGAGCGCGGCACGCTCGTGCGCGTGGCGCGCGAGGACTGGACGAGCGGCTTCTTCCCGGGCCTGCTCTGGCTGCTGCACGAGGCCACCGGCGAGCCCGCCTGGCGCGACGCGGCGCGCCGGTTCACGCGCACGCTCGAGCCGCTGCGGCACTTCCGCGACCACCACGACACCGGCTTCATGCTGGGCTGCAGCTACGGCAACGCGCTGCGGCTCGCCGAGGCGCCCGGCGACCGCGCGGTGCTCGTCGACGGCGCGCGCGCGCTCGCCACCCGCTTCGACCCGCGCGTCGGGCTGATCCGTTCGTGGGACCACGGGCGCTGGGCCTATCCGGTCATCATCGACAACCTGATGAACCTCGAGCTGCTGACCTGGGCGTCGCGCGAGTCCGGCGACCCCGGGCTGCTCGGGATCGCGGTGCGCCACGCCGACGGCACGCTCGCCCACCACTGCCGCCCGGACGGCGGCTCGTTCCACCTCGTCGACTTCGACCCGGCGAGCGGCGCGGTGCGCGCGCGCGGCACCGTGCAGGGCGCCGCCGACCGCTCGACCTGGGCGCGCGGCCAGGCCTGGGGCCTGTACGGCTTCACCGCGATGTACCGGGAGACGCGGCACGCGCGCTACCTGCAGCAGGCCGAGCGGATGGCGCGGTTCGTGATCGACCATCCGCGGCTGCCCGTCGACCGCGTGCCGTTCTGGGACTACGACGCGCCGGGCGTCCCGCTCGCGCCGCGCGACGCGTCCGCGGCCGCGATCACCGCGAGCGCGCTGCTGGAGCTCGCCTCGCTGACCGCCGACGCGGCACTCGCCGCGCGTGCGCGGGCGCTGGCGGCGGCGCAGCTGGCGACGCTGTCGTCGCCGGCGTACTTCGCCGCGCCGGGCGAGAACGGCGGCTTCGTGCTGCGCCACTCGGTCGGCGCGCTGCCGCACGGTGCGGAGATCGACGTGCCGCTGGTGTATGCGGACTACTACTTCGTCGAGGCGATGCTGAGGTTGGGGCGGGGGGTGCGGCGGGGCTGAGGTGGGGGCGAGGTGGGGGCGTTGCGGGGGCGTTGCGGGGGCGCCGCGGATGCGTCGCCCCGAGATCCGGGCGCGCAGGTGCCGGCGGGCCGCCGGAAAGGAAAAGCCCGCCGGGTCGGGGGACCGGGCGGGCTTCGTGCAGCTGGTGGCGAATCAGGGACTCGAACCCCGGACCTGCGGATTATGATTCCGTCGCTCTAACCGACTGAGCTAATTCGCCGAAGGGGCCGGATTGTACACGAACGCCGGCCGGCCCGGCAATCCGCTCGGGTCGGCCCGCCCCCGGCTCAGCGCTCGAGCCCCGGGAACGTCACGGTGAACCGCGCCCCCGGCGCCTCCTCGCCGGGTCGCGCGTCGTCGACCTCGATCGTCGCGCCGTGCTGCATCGCGATCTCGCGCACGATCGGCAGGCCCAGGCCGCTGCCGTCGACGCCGGTGCCGAGCACCCGGTAGAAGCGCTCGAAGACGAGGTCGCGCTCGGCCTCCGGGATGCCCGGCCCGCTGTCCTCGACCTCGAGCATCACGCGGTGCCCGTCGGCGACCACGCGCACGGTGACGGCGCCTTCGCGCGGGGTGTAGCGCAGCGCGTTGTCGATCAGGTTGTTCATCGCCTCGCGCAGCAGGAGCGGGTGGCCGGCAATCCGGGCACTCGCGTCGCCGCCGTCGCCGTCCCACTGCGCGCGCCGGGACTCGTAGCCGAGGTCGATGCCGCGCTCGATCGCGGTCGGCACCCAGTCCGAGACGACGTCGCGGGCGAGCGCGTCGAGGTCGAGCGGCTCGAGGGTCGCGACGTCGCGCAGGTTCTCGGTGCGCGCGAGCGCGAGCAGCTGGCTCACCAGGTGCGCGGTGCGCTGCGAACCCCTGCCGATCTGCTCGAGCGCGCGGCGCAGCTCGGCGGGGTCCTGCTCGCGCATCGCGAGCTCGGCCTGGGTGCGCAGGCCGGCGAGCGGGGTCTTCATCTGGTGCGCGGCGTCGGCGATGAAGCGCTTCTGCGCGGCGACGGTCGCGTTCTGGCGGCTGAGCAGGTCGTTGAACGCGTCGACCAGCGGGGCGATCTCCTCGGGGGCGCCGCGCGGGTCGATCGGCGACGGATCGTCCGGGGCGCGGTCGCGGATGCGGCGCTGCAGGGACTTCAGCGGCGCGAGGCCGCGCGACAGCCCGAACCACACGAGCATGACCGCGACCGGCAGGATCATGAACTGCGGGAAGATCACGCCCTTGATGATCTCGTTGGCGAGGCGGGTGCGCTTGTCCAGGGTCTCGGCGACCTGGACCAGCACCGGTTCCATCTCCTCGCCCTCGCCGACGTCGATGTACAGGTAGCCGATCCGCACGTCCTCGCCGCGGAAGGGGGTGGTGCGCAGCCTGACCTTGCCCGGGACGGGGAAGTCGTACAGGCGGGGGCGGGGCAGGTCGGCGTCGCCGGCGATCACCTTGCCGCGCGCGCCGACCACCTGGAAGTAGACGACGTCGTCCTCGTCGGCGGCGAGGAAGTCGCGCGCGGCGCGCGGCAGGATCACGACCACGCGCTCGGCGGCGACGCGCACCTGCTGCGCGAGCGCCTCGGTCCGGTCGTCGAGCGCGCGGTCGAACGGGGCGTCGGCGAGCGAGCGCGCGATCACGAAGGTCACCGCGACCGACAGCGGCCACAGCAGCAGCAGCGGCGCGAACATCCAGTCGAGGATCTCGCCGAACAGCGAGCGCTGCTCGGACGGACCGGTCGGCACGCGCGGCGGCGTCCGGGCACGCCAGCGCCGGCCCCACCGGCGGCCGCTCGCCGTCGGTTCCGGGTCGGGCACGACGCCGGCGCCGCGGGCCGGCGGGCTGCCGGGCGCGGCGGCCCGGTCCGCGCCGGCGCCCCCGGGCGGGCCCGCGCGCTCGACGAGCGGCCCGACCGCGCGGGGATCGTCGCCGAACCACGGCGAGTGGACGCGCTCGCGGGTCTCGATCAGGTCCCTGAGGCTGCCGCCGGGCCGGAGCCGGTCGATCCAGCCGTCGCGACGGCGCGGGTCGCGATCCCCCGGGGGGGCGGCGGCGCCGTCGTCGGCGGGCGGGACGGTCCGTCGGTTCAGGGCTTCGCGACGCCTTCCGGCGGCCGCTCCAGGCAGTAGCCGAGGCCGCGCACGGTCGCGATGCGGATGCCGCCGCCCTCGAGCTTCTTGCGCAGCCGGTGCATGTAGACCTCGATCGCGTTGTGGCTGACCTCGTCGCCCCACTCGCACAGGTGATCGACGATCTGCTCCTTGCTGACCAGCCGGCCGACCCGCGACAGCAGCACCTCGAGAAGGCCGGTCTCGCGCGCGGAGAGCTCGAGCGGCTGGCCGTGCAGCGTGGCCGAGCGGCCGTTCTGGTCGAAGCTCAGCTCGCCGAGCCGCAGCACGTGGCCGCCGCCGCCGTTGGCGCGCCGCACGAGCGCCCGGGCGCGGGCCTCGAGCTCGGACAGCGCGAAGGGCTTGGCCATGAAGTCGTCGGCGCCGAGGTCCAGCCCGCGCACCCGCTGCTCGACCGAGTCGGCCGCGGTCAGGATCAGGACCGGCACGGTCGACTCGCGGCCCCGCAGGCGCTTGAGCACGTCCATGCCGGACAGCTTCGGCAGGCCGAGGTCGAGGATCAGCAGGTCGTAGGGCTGGGCGGCGAGTGCCGCGTCGGCCTCGCTGCCGGACGCCACCCAGTCGACGGCGTAGCCGGCCTTGCGCAGCGATCGGCACAGGCCGTCGGCCAGCACGCTGTCGTCTTCCGCGAGAAGGACCCTCATCGGTCGCTCGTCGGTGTCCCCTGATGCCCGCAGTGTAGCGCTGCCGCTACGCGCGGCGGAACCGGTTGATCGCGTCCCGGGTCTCGAGGGCGACACGGCGCGCCGCGACCGCGAAGTCCTCCCCGGCGCCCGCGTACAGGATCGCGCGCGAGGAGTTGATCATCATGCCCGCGCCGTCGGCGGTCCGGCCGGCCCGCACCGTGGCCTCGACGTCGCCGCCCTGGGCGCCCACGCCGGGCACGAGCAGCGGAAGGGTCGGCGCGATCGCGCGCACGCGTGCCAGCTCGGCCGGGACGGTCGCCCCGACGACCAGGCCGAGCTCGCCCCCCCGGTTCCACGGCCCGGCGGCGAGCCGGGCGACCCGTTCGTACAGGCGCTCGCCGCCGACGTCGAGGGCCTGCAGGTCGGCGCCGCCGGGGTTCGAGGTCCGGCACAGCAGGATCACGCCGCGGCCCGGATGGCCGAGCCAGGGCTCGATCGAGTCGAGGCCCATGTAGGGGTTCACCGTGACCGCGTCGGCGCGATAGCGCTCGAAGGCCTCGCGTGCGTACTGCTCGGCGGTCGAGCCGATGTCGCCGCGCTTGGCGTCGAGCACGACCGGCACGCCCGGGTGGCGCGCGTGGACGTGCGCGATCAGCGCCTCGAGCTGGTCCTCGGCGCGCTGCGCGGCGAAGTGGGCGATCTGCGGCTTGAAGGCGCAGGCGAGGTCGGCGGTCGCGTCGACGATCGCGGTGCAGAACCGCAGGATCGCGTCGGGCGCGCCCGCCAGGTGACGCGGGAAGCGGGCCGGGTCGGGGTCGAGCCCGACGCACAGGAGCGAATCGGAACGGGCCCAGGCGTCCCTGAGCGACACTGTGAACGAGGCGGCCATGGCGGGCGCGATTCTACCCGGCCGCGTCCGGGCGGTCGCCGGGGCCGGCCCGGCCGGCGGCGCGCAGCCGCCCACGCGACGCGCCCGACAGCCCGATGCCCGCTTCCCTGTCCCGCAAGGAACTGATGCTGCTCGCCCTGCTGACCCTGCTGTGGGGGGTCAACTGGCCGATCATGAAGGCGGGGGTGCGCGACTTCGCGCCGCTCACGTTCCGCACGCTGTGCATGGGCGGCGGGATCGTGCTGCTGGCCGCGATGGCGCGCGCGCAGGGCCTGTCGCTGCGCGTCGAACGGCGGCACTGGCGCGAGCTCGCGCTGCTCGGCCTCGCGAACATGGTCGTCTGGTACGTGCTGTCGATCTGGGCGGTGAAGCTGCTGTCCTCCGGGCGCGCGGCGATCCTCGGCTACACGATGCCGGTCTGGTCGGCGCTGATCGGCCTGCTGTTCTACCGCGACCGGCTCGACGCCCGCACCGGCCTGGGCGTGCTCGCGGCCTGCGCGGCGATCGGGCTGCTGCTCGCCGGCGAGCTCGGCACGCTGGCCGGCCGGCCCGCCGGCACGCTGCTGATGCTCGGCGCGGCGATCGCGTGGGCGTTCGGCACGCAGTGGATGCGCCGGCGCACGGTGCCCGGCTCGATCGTCGTGCTGAGCTTCTGGATGATGGTGATGGCCTTCGCGTGCTGCAGCGCGATCGCCTGGACGGCCGAACGCGACCAGTGGGTGCGTGCGCCGAACGCCATCGAGTGGGGCGCGATCCTGTTCAACGTGTTCGGGGTGTTCGGCGGCGCGCAGCTGCTGTGGTTCCGGCTCGCGACGATCCTGCCGCCGGTCGCGAGCGGGCTGTCGGTGATGCTGATCCCGGTGGTCGGCCTGTTCTCGGGGATGGTGATGCTCGGCGAGCAGCCGACCTGGCACGACTGGGCGGCGCTCGGCTGCGTGCTGGTCGCGATCGGGAGCGTGCTGCTGCCGTCGCGCGGGGTCGAGCGGGAAAAATGACCGCCGGACGCGGACCCGGGAGGGGCCGGCCGGCGGCCAGGCGACCGCCTGTCGCGGTCGCGAGCCTGCGGGCACGGAGGGACGGTCCGCGCCCGCCTCCGGTGCGACTCAGAGCCCGATCACGCCGCCGCCGTTCTTGGTGATCGCGACCGTGGCCGAGCGGGGCCGCGACGCGCCGCCGTCGGGCCAGTGACTGGTGAAGGCGGCCGGATTGCCGATCGACGCCGCCGGCGTGTCCTCGCCGGGGTGCTGGATGTTGACGAACAGCGTCTGCCCGTCCGGCGTCTCGGCGATCCCGGTGATCTCGCACTCCTTCGGCCCGACGAGGAAGCGGCGCAGCGTCGTGCCCGGCGCCGCGCCGACCCGGGTCACGACCTGCTTCGTCGCGCCGGTGGCGTCGGTGTTGGTGATCGTGCGCGGCCCGCCGTCGCCGACGGTGCCCGGCAGCGCGGCGAGCATCATGCAGTTCGTCGCGTCGGTGTAGGCCCCGTCGTCGGTCTGGATCCAGCACACGCCGCGGCTGCTGAACCACACGCCGTCCG
>ENA-UOYA01002105-UOYA01002105.1-activated-sludge-metagenome-genome-assembly--contig:-NODE-2105-length-19799-cov-5.337064_pt1 | contig 19799 bp, 20 predicted proteins | sample MGYA00238163_ERZ764804 | MGnify/ENA primary metagenome ERZ764804 (study PRJEB28919, sample SAMN05720223) | activated sludge metagenome | isolation source: Anaerobic digester | place: Hong Kong... | reverse complement strand
AGCTGTCTGTGTATTTGTACGACCCGGTGCTGTCGGCGCCGGCGTGGCTGTAACCTTTGGTGTACTTGTCGGCTTAGGCGTTGCTGTAACCTTTGGTGTACTTGTCGGCTTAGGCGTAGGCGTGGCTTGTCTTGCAGTTGAGGCAGAAGTTGATTCTGATGTTGCGACTGAATCCGATATTGCAACAGATTCTTCAGAACTCTCCGTCACTTCAGATACAGCAGATGTCTCTGATACAGCGGAAGCGGAACTGATAGCCGACGCTTCCGGAACCGGGGACTGCTCTGTCTTTACATCGCACGATGTGCAGGACATAAGTGAAAGCACCAGTGCAAAAGACATTATCATCACAATTGTTGCCTTTGCACGATTATTAAGATTCTTCATTGTAAATTCCCCTCTTTCCTCTGCTGTTCTGAATAACATTTGAATATCTCATCTTTTGACAGGTCAATATCCTGCAAGGAATTCCTTTGTTCTCTGAGCCTTGGGGTTGGTTACAAGATCATACGCGGGGCCTTCCTCGACAATTACACCGCCGTCCATAAAGACTATGCGGTCCGCGACATCTCTTGCAAACGACATCTCATGCGTTACTATTACCATCGTCATATTCTCGGCGGCAAGCTCCCTGATAACGCTCAGCACTCCCTTTGTAAGCTCAGGATCCAGCGCGGAAGTAGGCTCATCGAAAAATATAATCTCGGGATTTCCGGCAAGAGCTCTCGCTATTGAGACTCTCTGCTGCTGACCTCCGGATAAATTGCACGGGAAATAATCTGCCTTATCCGAGAGATCCATTTTCGCGAGCAGCGCGTCGCAAACAGCATCTGCCTCGGCCTTTGGCTGCTTGTGGACATGAATAAGCGCCTCGGTAATATTGCGGCGTACTGAGAAATGCGGGAAAAGGTTGAAGTTCTGAAACACCAGACCGAACTTGCTTCTGATATCCAGGAGGCTGTGCTTGTCGGCGTACACAGTCTTGGAACCGACGGTATCGCAGAGCGTCTGCCCTCCTATGACAATCTTGCCGGAATCTATCTTCTCAAGCGTTGTCGCACAGCGCAGAAGCGTTGATTTGCCACCGCCGGACGGTCCGATAACCGCCACGACCTCTCCTCTGGCAACAGTCAGACTGATTCCCTTCAGAACCTCAAGATCGTCAAAAGCCTTGCGGATGTTATCGATTATCAATATATTCTCGTCTGTATTCTCTTTGTCAGCCATATCGCACCTCACGAATAATAAGACATCGATTTCTCGATTCTGTTGAGCGAGACTTCGATAATCGCATTCATTATGTAATAGAAAACTCCTGCGACGACAAAAGGCATTACCGATACCTGAGCCGAAGCCAGTGCCTTGGCAACCGTAAACATCTCCGTCACCGCAAGAACCTGCGCGAGAGAAGTATCCTTTACGAGCGTTATCACTTCATTTGCAACAGAAGGCAGTACATTCTTAATGACCTGGGGAAGAATAATTCTGAAATATGTCTGTGACTTGGAGAATCCCAGAACCTGAGCCGCTTCGTACTGTCCCCTGGACATTGACTGAATTCCGCCTCTGAATATCTCTGCGAAATAAGCCGCGTAGTTGAGCGAGAAACCGATAACGGTCGCTATAAATCTGTAGTTGAACGGACCTATAACGGCATTGCCGGTGCTGATTCCGAACAGATAATACGGTCCGAAATATACAAGCAGCAGCTGAAGCATCAACGGCGTACCGCGCATTATCGATATATATATGCGGACAACCGTTGATATTACGGAATTGCGGGCCATTCTGCCGCGGGCAACAAGAAGTCCGAGCGGAAGCGAGAACAAAAGCGTAAACACAAAAATACCAAATGTGAATTCAAAACCGCGCAGAAGCTGAAGCATCGTTGACAGTATTAACTGCTTATCCATTAATGAATTTATCCTCTTCGTATTCGTATTATCCGTTCAAACACTAAAAGTGTAGCACTTTAACGTTTTTTATGCATCATAAAGGTATCAGTAACCCGGCATCGTCCATGAACCGCCGTACTCACACTGTGTAAAACGCCAGTTAAGCGTGTGCGTACTCTTGTCAAGCGAATAATCCCTGATAAAGCCGTACTGAATCGGTCCGTAGCTGTAGCTCTCAAGCACCTCGGCAATCGCCAGAACCTCCGTGCACCGTTCTTCATCGGTGGCGTCGGAGTAGAAATCACTATCGCCATATTCCTTGAACACTGTCTGCACATAATCCATACAGAACCCGTCAGTACCCTGCTTCTCATCATAGGTCAGAAGCACATTGCACTGATCGACAAACTTCTTCGCGTCGAACGTCTCAGAATCAGTATGGCAGCCTGCGAAAACAGACAGCGACACAACAAAACATAATAAGATGACCGATAACTTTTTGACCATGCAGACATTATACTAGAAAAACAAATAAAAGGCAGACACCTGAGCTTATCAGTTTGCCTTATTTCTCATAAAATGATAGTATTTTTGTTATCAATTACAATAAAAGCATATCAGGTATCAAATACACATGGAACACGGCAAAAGCTGGTACAAGCTCGATAACGTCGCCAAACTGTTTCCTTCCTCGGCAAGAGGAGGTGACACGAGAGTATTCAGATTAATGTGCGAGCTTAACGAACCTGTCGATGAGAGAACTCTTCAGGAAGCGCTCGATGCTGTTATCGCTGATTTTCCGCATCTCAAATGCGTTCTGCGCAAAGGTCTGTTCTGGTATTACCTGGACTACCGCGACATCCGCGCCATTGTCAGCAATGAGAATCTCAACGCGTGCAGTGCGCTCTACTACGGCGGCCGCAAGAACCTTCTGTTCCGCGTCAACTTTTTCGGGAACAGAATAAATCTCGAGATGTTCCATGTTCTGGCCGACGGCACCGGCGCTTTCATTTTCTTCAAAGCCTTGATAACAAAGTATCTTTCACTTCGCCACAATTTTCTGATTACTGATGCGGTGACAGAGACCGCATCAGCTTACGGCATGGGTTCCGACGCCTTCGACCGCTTCTACGAGCCGAAGAAATTCAAGCGCAAGGCAAAGAAAGAGCGAATCAGGAACGCCTACCACATCAAAGGCACGACTGACGATAATCTTCTGCCGCACCTTGTCGAAGGCACCGTGTCCGTAAAAAGCTTCATCGACATTGCACATAAGTACAACACAACCGTGGGAATTCTTGCAACTTCAGTCTATATCGCGGCCGTTATAGACGAGATGACTTTACAGGAACAGAGCAGGCCGATAGTTGTAAGCGTGCCGGTAAACCTGCGCAATTATTTCAAATCCGAGACGGCAAGGAATTTTTTCGGTGTAATAAGAGTCACTTACGACGCGCGAAGCTGCGACGGCGAACTCAGCACAATAATCAAGGCCGTAAAGCAATCCTTTGATTTTCAGCTTTCCAAAGACCGTATCGCCCAGACAATGAACAACTACTCGGCACTCGAGCACAATCTGGCAATAAAGATGGTTCCTCTGTGGATTAAGGACTTTTCGATGGGACGCTACAACAGACTCATCGCCAGAGGCGTAACAAGCACAATGTCTAACCTTGGCACCGTCGGCATGCCCGAGCCCGCAAGCTCATATATCGTAAAATTCGGAGCATTCATGACGGCGCCATTTGAACAGGTCAGCATCGTCTCATTCAAAGACAGAATGGTCATCGGTGAAGTCAGTTCCTTTGTAAACCACGAAGTCATGCTGCACTTCTACAGAAGACTCACAGAACTTGGACTGTCCGTCGAAATCGCCACAAACGACAACGATAACTAAGGAGGACACGTAATGCAGTACTGCCCGAAATGCAGAATAAATATCCGCGGCAACAAAGCTCGCTGCCCGCTGTGTCAGGGGCACCTTGAAGGAATGCCTGAGAACGCCGCTTTCCCGAGCCTTAGCAAACCGGGAATCTCCGCGCGTTCCATAGTCAAGATGTCAACCTTCTGTTTTCTCACCATCGAAATAATAATGTGCGCGATATGGTTTCTGACATCATACAATTACCACACCACATTGCCGTGGGTGCCGCTGGTTATAGCCGGCGCGGCTGTCCTGTGGCTCGACCTTCTGATAGCACTTTACATGCGCTACAACGTTCTCAAGATATTCACCACCGAAGCATACATAGCGATAATCCTCGATGTCATCATAGACCTTGAGACAGGTTCTCACGGCTGGTCCGTCACATGGATGATTCCCTGCACTTTCGCGGCGCTCGCCATAGCAACCGTCATATTCGGAACCATTTCCCGGATGAGCCTTGTTGAATACATCATCTATCTTCTTGCAGACACAGTCTTCTGCATGGTTCAGATATGGCCTATTGCAGCGCACTTCAATCATTTCGTCTGGCCTGCGATTATCTGCATGACAGCGTATATGATTTTCGCCTTCTGGATAATCGTCTTTAAAACAAAGGATATCAGGAACGCTTCGGCGAAGTACTTCAACATATGAAGAACGACAGCAACAGAATCAACCTCCGCAACGGACTGACGTTCTCAAGCCGCGTCGGAGAATTCGTCGACAACTCCATAAGCAGCGTCATAGCGTCCGCCTTTCTTGCGCCCCGGCTGGAAGGCGAGCCTTCGTCAGACACATGGTACCGTCTGCCCGTTCCGGAAGGAATATCAGGCGACGGTTCGGAATACTACATCTATATCAAAAAAGGCAGCAGCAGCAATCTCTGCATCTTCTTTTCAGGCGGCGGCGTCGCATGGGACGAGTACACAGCGGCGCGCCCCATAACCGGAGCCAGACGCGCACGCGGCCTGCCAAACTTTTATTGGAACAACCTGAGACCGATAACACAGCTGATGAACATCAACACCGGGATAACTGACACAAACAACCCTGCCAATCCTTTTCGCGACTGGAGCTTCATCGTAATAGCATATGCCACCGGCGACCTTCACATAGGGAACAATGATTTTCCGTACACCGCAGAAGACGGCACCAGGCGGCTTGTCCATTTCCGCGGCCACAGCAATTTCCGCTACGCAATGAAACACGCCCTGCCGATGTTTCCGTCAGCAGATAAACTCCTTATAGCAGGCGACAGTGCCGGTGCCTTTGCCGTACCCGCCCTGACTGACGAGATTCTGAGCGACTTCTACCCCGCCTGCCGCGACGTCACGGTATTATCCGACAGCGGCCAGCTGATGTACACCCGCTGGAAGCACACCGCGCGTGAGATCTGGGCCGCCGATCCTTCTTTCTGGAAACCGATACATACCCGTAATCTCACTATGGACTGGTATGAAAGTCTCTACAGCAAACGCAAAGACACCATAAAGTATCTGTATGCCTGTTCAACGCACGACTATCTCCTCAGCGCCTACTACAACGACATCGTCAGCAAGAGGTACGCGACAAACGCCGCCGTGCGCGACGTCTTCAATGCACAGCTTATGGAAATGTGTGACCGCTTCAAAGCGATGACTCCCAAATCAGGAATCTATCTCAACTCCTGGCCCAACCTCATCGTAATCTACCCCGGTCTTCGCGGCGGCACGGTGCACACGGCTTTGCGCCGTCTCAACTTCTACTCAAAGCTTGACTGCGATGTCACAATGGCCAAATGGCTTGAGGACGCAGTGAACGGAGATATCTATGATGTTCGAAAATAACGCCGCTGCGAATTAATCTGCGAAGCAGATTGTTATATTCAGCCTGTTATTTCCAAAGCAGCGTCTTATATTTACTTGCGATATCTTAATGATGAAACAGTCTTATCCCCGTAAATGCCATAGCCATATCGTACTTGTTGCAGGTCATAATGACATGGTCATCACGGATTGAACCGCCCGGTTCCGCGATATACTTAACGCCGCTCTTGTAGGCACGCTCGATGTTGTCGCCAAACGGGAAGAATGCGTCGGAGCCTAAAGCCACGTCAAAGTTTTTCGCGAGCCATGCCTTCTTCTCTTCCATTGTAAGAACCTCAGGCTTCTCCTTGAACAGTGTCTGCCACGTACCGTCGCGGAGAACATCGTCGTGTTCTTCAGAGATATAAATATCTATGGTGTTGTCGCGATCAGGTCTTCTGATACCGTCTACGAACTTGAGTCCCATGACCTTCGGATGCTGTCTGAGCCACCAGATGTCGGCCTTATTGCCCGCAAGACGGGTGCAGTGAATTCTTGACTGCTGACCGGCGCCGATTCCGATTGCCTGTCCGTCCTTGACATAGCAGACGGAATTGCTCTGCGTGTACTTCAATGTAATGAGAGAGATGAGAAGGTCAAGCTTCTTGTCCTCAGGGATATTCTTGTTGTCGGTTACGATATTTGAGAGAAGGTCGCCGTTGATGCAAAGCTCGTTTCTGCCCTGTTCAAACGTAACTCCGAAAACCTGTTTTGTCTCAATGGGAGCCGGCTTATATGAAGGGTCAATCTTTACAACGTTATAGGTTCCCTTGCGCTTGGACTTCAGAATTTCAAGAGCTTCAGGAGTGTAATCGGGAGCGATTATTCCGTCTGACACTTCACGCTGAAGCATTGTGGCGGTAATGGCATCACATGTATCCGACAGCGAGACAAAATCGCCGTAAGATGACATTCTGTCAGCACCTCTCGCCCTTGCATATGCACAGGCGATAGGCGACAGCTCGCCAAGATCGTCAACGAAATAAATCTTCGCTTCCGTGTCACTCAGCGGTTTGCCTATTGCAGCGCCGGCAGGCGATACATGTTTGAAGGAAGCTGCCGAAGGAAGTCCGGTCGCCGTTTTCAGCTCCCTTACGAGCTGCCAGCCGTTAAAAGCATCAAGAAGATTGATGTAGCCGGGCTTGCCGTTAAGTACCTCGATAGGAAGTTGTGAACCGTCGTTCATGTAGATTCTTGACGGCTTCTGATTTGGGTTGCAGCCGTACTTCAATGCCATTTCGTTCATGTTGTTCTCCTTAAAAATCAAACGTTCTTATTTACTATTCTTGTCTCAGCCTTGCCTGTTGCAATATCGATAAATCTTACAAACAGAGACACTTTGTTGTCTTCGTTGAGCGAATTCCATACAGAGTCGGTAAACTCATCGATGGAACCTGTGATTGCGACCTTCTCAGGCTCGCCTTCAAAAGACGGAAGCGGGCTGCCGTCGCCCATGTACGTGTGGATAAATCTTCCGGCGCCGGCCTTCGGATTATTATAGGAGAATGTGTGTCTCTCGCACGAAGACGGGTCTCCGTCAGCACTCTTGATAATTGAAAGTGCGTAGTTGTAAGTTCCGTTTTCGACGTGAAGTATTCCGGAAATGCGCGGAGTATAGTTGGGCGCGTCATCCTCGAATTCCCTGCCGCGCAGAGACTGCTCGAATGTCTGCTGCTTGTCCATGAGCTCATAAATGGTATCGGTCTGATCGCCATTTGTGACGATAGTCTTGTTGCCGAGAACTCTTACCGGAGAATAGATGATGAGATGCGGATCAGAGAGCTTCGACGGATCAAAAGCCTCGGTCTTGATTCCGTCAGCTGTTGCCTTAAACACTCTGTTGCGCGAATTGACGCTCCTGCCCATTATGAAATAGGCAGTAACCGCCTTGCTGCCGTCTTCGGACCTGCCGATCACGATTCCTCTGCCCGGATAAGCGTTGCCTGAGAGAAGTTCACTGAGTTTTGCTGTTTGCATGGTTGTATCCTCCGTTTTTTAATTAATTACGTACGCTATGTTATCTTTTATCTCAACCTTGCCATCGGCGATAAGCCTTATCGCGCGGGGAAGAATGTTCCATTCGCACTCACGCATAATGCGCTTCTGCAATACCTCCGGAGTATCGTCGGGCCTCACATCGACTGCTTTCTGAAGCAAGATCGGACCGGAATCGTATTTATCGTTGACGAAATGCACAGTCGCACCCGACACCTTGACGCCCCTTGCAAGCGCTGCCTCATGAGGCTTGATGCCATACATCCCTGCTCCGCAGAAAGACGGTATCAACGCCGGGTGGATATTTATAATCCTGTTGGAATACTCACGGACCGTCCGTGGCCCGATAAGCGAGAGATAACCCGCGAGCACTATCAGTTCCGCTCCGGATTCTTCGACGGCATGAAGTACCGCAAGATCCCACTCGTCCCTAGTGGCGTAATCCTTTGCGTTTATAACAACAGACCTGAGGTTGTTGTCGGATGCTCTGGTAAGCGCATAGGCCCCGGACGAGGAAGAAAGTACCAGCGATATCTCAATATCCTTGAGTATACCGACTTTGGTGTTATCTATAATTGCCTGAAGGTTGGTTCCTCCGCCTGATACAAAAACTGCTATCTTCATTACTGTCTCCTCAAGAGTAAGTTACCTTATGTACTGAATCAATCGACTTATCCGGCCTGCCGGCTATAAAGCAGCCGTCGAAACAGGCTGAACATACGCCGCAGTCAATTGTGGAAAGCGATTCCTTAAGCGCTTCAAGGCTTATGTATCCGAGCGAATCGGCGCCTATCATGTCCCTTATCTCATCCACTGACTTGGTCGCTGCCGGAAGCTCCTCTTCTGCGGCGTTCACGCCGTAGCAGCAACCGAACCTGACAGGCGGCGACGCCAGTCTGACATGAACTTCAGCCGCTCCGTTGGCACGCAGAAAGCTGATAATGTGCCCGGTCGTGGTTCCTCTCACAAGCGAGTCGTCGACAATTGCTATTCTCTTTCCGGCAATAGCCGTCCTTAATACCGCAAACTTCATCTTAACCGCAAGCTCTCTTTGCGTCTGGGTACTCTTGATAAATGTTCTCCCGACATAGCGGTTCTTCAGAAGCCCTGCTCCGTAATGAACTCCGAGTCCCTGCGCAAATCCTTCGGCAGCGGCATTGCCGGAATCCGGCGCACCGATAACGAGGTCGACATCGCAGGGCTGCTCCTTTGCAAGCGCAAGTCCGGCGCGATATCTCGAATCAAAAACGCTCATTCTGTCGATTACGGAATCAGGACGCGCGACATAAACATACTCGAAAAGACATACCTTTCCATCCGCCTTGTTCTCCGCGCCGCCGTTAAGCTTAAAGGATGTAACCTTATCCCTGGAGATTGACACGACTTCTCCCGGTTCAAGATCCCTCACAAATTCTGCGTCAACAGCATCAAGCGCACAGGTCTCTGACGACAGAAAATAGAAACTGCCCTTCCTTCCGAGCACAAGCGGTCTTAAACCGAACGGATCCCTAACGCCGATAAGCTTGTTATCCGTCATGAAAATCATGGAATAAACGCCCCTGATCTGCTTCATGGTCTCCAGAATCGCATGCTCGCAGTCTTCAGTCTTTATCCTGTTCCTTGAGAACAGTGACAAAATAATCTCCGAGTCGGTGTTTGTCTGGAAAATTGCGCCAAGGCCCTTGAGTTCCTCTCTGAGTGCGTCATCATTCATTATCACTGAATCAGACGTCAGCGCAATGTTGCCGACACGGGACTTGATAACCGAAGGCTGTATCGCGTCAGAACCCGAAATTCCTGATGAACCGCCTCTGCAATGGGCAATTGCTGAAGTTCCCTGAAGCGCAGACAGTGTCATATCGTCAAAGACATCAGCGACAAGTCCGTCGTTCTTATGACAAAGAAACGCACCGCCGTTATTTACTGCAATACCGGCCGATTCCTGACCTCTGTGCTGCAATGAAAAAATACCGTAGTATGCGCTGCGCACCACGTTATCACAATTGCCGTCAACGTCAAAGCAACCGAAAATACCACTCATAAGTTATCTTTACCCGTTACCTTCCAAAACTTATTTTCGTAATTACATCTGCGCTATCTTCGTCTGCAGAGCCTTATCCTTCTCCTCGACTGAATCAGCAAGTTCTTTCTTGTAATCATGAAGTCTCTTGCGCAGCTCTTCACTCTTAAGGGCTATCATCTGGCATGCAAGTATTGCGCTGTTCGCTCCGCCGTCAATTGCGACTGTAGCAACCGGGATTCCGGTCGGCATCTGAACCGTAGCATAAAGAGCATCGACGCCGTTAAGAGCTCCGCCCTTGCACGGAACGCCGATAACAGGAAGAATTGTATTTGCCGCAAGCACACCCGACAGATGTGCCGCAAGACCTGCCGCTCCGATAATAACGTCATATCCGCTGTCTTCCGCACTGCGCGCGAGAGCAATCGCCTTGTCCGGAGTTCTGTGCGCCGACGCAACCTTCACATCATATTTAACGTCGAATTTATCGAGCATTTTGAAACATTTCTCCATAATCGGAAAATCCGAATCTGAACCCATTACAATCAAAACTTTACCGTTAGCCATAAAACAGTGCCTCTTTCCTTATAAATTATACTCTTATACCCGTCTCTGTCAGTCTTTACTCGTCCTCACCGGACCATTTGAGCCTTGACAGAACCCTGTAGTAATCAGTGCTTCCCCAGTCGTAAGGCACAGGGCAATAATCATTACCCGGTCTTGTCGACGTCTGCGAAAACGGAATCACGTTCAGCTTATAGTCTACGCAACCTGTGCCGCCCGCGTCCATGATAAATTCGCATTGAATTATAGCAGAATCAGGGTCACTTAGTGAGGTATTTCCACCAAAACAAAAGTTCGAAAGTGAATAGCATATAAACTTTCCGTTGTACTGTTCTATAGGCTGAAGTCTGTGAGGATGCGTGCCGATGACGATGTCCGCGCCGTGATCAATGAGACCGTGCGCCAGAGCAACCTGGTCCTGATTCGGTTCGTATGTGGCCTCAACTCCCCAGTGGCATGAAGCAATAACGATATCCGCGCCTTCATCGCGAAGCTCATCTATGGCATCATAGCCTTTCTGGGCATCTCCGCCGTTGCCTATTCCGAACATTCCTATCTTTACGCCGTTCCCGGTCTCATATATCGCAGTGTAATCGGAATCACTCCATGTGATTCCGTATTCATCAAGATTGTCACGGGTCTCATTCAGGCCCTCCTGCAGATAATCTCTCGTATGGTTATTAGCGAGATTTACCGCTTCAATACCCGCGTTATTGAGCATGGCAAGCCCTTCCGGCGCCATCTTGAAAACATACTGCTTGTCAGCATGCTCAGTGTTGTCAGTAACCGCTGTCTCCAGATTTGCAAGCGTCATATCATCGTTCTCGAAAATATCCCGGCAGTTCTTGAAGCAGTAATCGTAATCATTTCCTACTACCTCGTCAAACCCTGTCGCCGCCTGGGCATTGACATCTTCCGTCAAAGTCAGATCGCCCACGAATGACACAAGAACACTCTTTCCGCCTGCCGACAGCTGCGCCTGTGTCTCAGCCCCCGTATCTGACGTCTGTTCCGTCGGGCTCTCACCGGATTCGGATTGTCCCGAAACAGTGTCAAGCACAACGGTGGTCTGCTCACCCGAGATGACATTCTCCATTCTTCCGCAGCCGCAGAGAACGCCTGTCGCAACACAGCAGACAAGCGCGGCGGCGGGCACTCTCACAGACAGATTAAATGGCAGACAGAAGTATCTATGCAAGTTAAGAAATTTCCTTTCGCATAATCATTTACATTATAACAAAAAAAACGATTTTCCACGGTACATTAGGAACTGAACACATAAAAAATCGGGCGGATCAGCTCCGCCCGACTCAAATTCAGATATTAACAGGAAATCAGACCTTCGGGCACTTTGCGACCGAAGCGGCGATCTCTTCGTCTGTAGGAACATAGTCAGACATCTTGCCGTCGTTATACTGCTGATACGCGACCATATCGAAATATCCCGTTCCTGTAAGGCCGAACACGATGTTCTTTGCCTCGCCTGTCTCCTTGCACTTGAGTGCCTCATCTATCGCCACTCTGATTGCATGTGAACTCTCAGGTGCCGGAAGAATTCCCTCAACTCTTGCAAACATCTCTGCTGCCTCGAAAACGTCCGTCTGCTTTACTGACCTTGCCGTAAGCAAGCCGTCATCATAGAGCTGCGATACAATCGAGCTCATTCCGTGATAACGCAGACCGCCCGCATGGTTAGGTGCAGGAATATAGCCGCTGCCGAGAGTATACATCTTGGCGAGAGGGCAAACCTTGCCTGTGTCGCAGAAGTCATAAGTATATGTTCCGCGTGTAAGGCTCGGGCATGAAGCCGGCTCAACCGCGATGATGTCGTAATCTGCTTCGCCTCTCAGCATCTGACCGACAAACGGTGAGATAAGACCTCCGAGATTCGATCCGCCGCCGGCGCAGCCGATAATCATATCAGCTTTGATGCCGTACTTGTCGAGCGCGGCCTTCGTCTCAAGGCCTATGACCGACTGATGGAGCAGAACCTGATTAAGAACAGAACCGAGAACATATCTGTAGCCCTCCTGTGAAGTTGCCGCTTCCACAGCCTCGGAAATAGCGCAGCCGAGCGAACCCGTTGTGCCCGGGAACTCCTCGTTGATTCTGCGTCCGACATTTGTCTCCATTGAAGGCGAAGGTGTGACCTTGGCGCCGTATGTTCTCATAACTTCACGTCTGAACGGCTTCTGCTCATAGGAGACCTTAACCATATAGACCTGGCAATCAAGTCCCAGATAAGCCGTTGCCATAGACAGAGCGGTACCCCACTGTCCGGCGCCGGTCTCTGTGGTAACACCCTTGAGGCCCTGCTTCTTGGCGTAATATGCCTGAGCAATTGCGGAATTAAGCTTATGTGAACCTGATGTATTGTTGCCCTCGAATTTGTAATAAATGTGAGCCGGTGTGCCGAGTGACTTCTCAAGGCAGTAAGCTCTTACAAGCGGAGAAGGTCTGTACATCTTATAGAAATCAAGAACCTCACCCGGAATATCAATATAAGCATGAGTGTTGTCCATCTCCTGTTTTGAAAGCTCTTCACAGAAAATAGGATAAAGTTCTTCAACAGCAAGAGGCTTGCCCGTACCCGGATTAAGGAGCGGAGCCGGTTTATTCTTCATATCGGCACGGACATTGTACCAGGCTGAAGGGATTTCCTTCTCGGAAAGATAGATTTTGTAAGGTATATCAGACATATCAAGTCTCCTCTCAAATTTTTACTTCAACATTATAACCGATTGAAATCAAATTTGTTAGATTGATATCCGGGATTGCAATAATATCGCTCAGAAACCCATTTTCGCTGTCAGGTCGCCAAGGCTCTTGTCGTGCTGTTCCCGTGATATCGCGTGATGCTCGAGAAAAGTATCGAGAAGCTCCTTCTCGTTTATATACAGCTGTCTGCGCTTGTCTTCATCGGAAAGACTGTCCCAATCTGCCTGTACAAAAGTGCCCACGTTTCTCACCCTCTTCTAACCGGTATTTTGAACGTTATACCAAACAATCCAGATAAAAACAAACTGAAAGTGCTTATCCGGTGCAAATATGTTAAACTCATCATTTAATAAAACTATATACAGAAGGCAATATATGAAGACACATGACTTTTATTATGATTTACCCGAAGAACTGATAGCTCAGGTACCGATTAAGGAACGCACGGCTTCAAGACTTCTGGTGCTCGACAAGAACACCGGAGAGACAGAAGACAGGCATTTCTCTGACCTTCCGGAATATCTTCACAAAGGCGACGTGCTCGTTATTAACAACACAAGAGTAATTCCTGCCAGACTTCTCGGCAGCCGCGCTGACACCGGAAGTCCGGTAGAGCTTCTGCTCCTGAAGAGAATCGACGACAACCATTGGGAGACGCTCGCGCGCCCCGGCAAGAAAATAAGAGAAGGCCGCAAAATGGTTTTCATAAAAGATGTACTTGAGGCCGAATGCGAGCAGGTCCTTGACAACGGCAACCGCATAATCAGATTCGACTATGACGGCATCTGGGAGGAAATTCTGGACAAAGCCGGCACTGTACCGCTTCCTCCGTATATTCACGAGAAACTCGATGACCCTGAGCGCTACCAGACGGTCTATAACAAGGATCCGGGTTCTGCCGCAGCACCTACTGCAGGGCTTCATTTCACCAAAGAACTCCTGCAAAGCCTTAAGGACAGCGGCATAGAGATTGCCGAGCTGACGCTCCATGTAGGTCTCGGAACATTCAGACCTGTCAAGGAAGACGACATAATGAACCACGAGATGCATTCAGAGTGGTACGATTTTCCTAAGGAAGCTTCAGATATTGTCAGGAAGGCACGCGCTGAAGGCAGACGAATCATCTCTGTCGGAACCACATCAACAAGAACACTTGAGGCAGTAGCAAAGGATGACCCTGAGATGATGCCTCACTCCGGATACACACAGATTTTCATTTATCCGGGATTTGAATTTAAGTGCGTGGATTCGCTCATCACAAATTTCCATCTTCCCGAATCGACTCTTATCATGCTGGTGTCGGCACTTGCCGGACGCGAGCATGTCCTTGAAGCCTATAAACACGCGGTCGAGAACAGATACCGTTTCTTCTCTTTCGGTGACGCCATGTTCATAACAGACCTTCATTACGCAAAAAAAGATAACAGCTGCGGCACTATCAAAAATAAGGATTAAACGATGTCAAATTTCCCGGTTTATTACGAACACATACATACATGCAGCCAGACAGGCGCGAGACTCGGCAGAGTACACACACCGCACGGCAGCTTCATGACACCTGCATTTATGCCGGTGGGAACGCAGGCCTCAGTAAAAGGAATGAGCCCGGAAGAAGTCTCTGATATGGGCGCGGGAATAATCCTTTCCAATACATACCACCTCTGGCTGAGACCCGGCAGTGAGATTGTCGCCAAAGCCGGCGGGCTGCACAGCTTCATGAACTGGAAGGGCTCAATCCTCACTGACAGCGGCGGATTTCAGGTTTTTTCGCTCGCCAAACCCAAAGACATAGTTGAGGAAGGCGTTAAGTTCCAGTCGCATATAGACGGCAGCAGGCTTTTCCTGACGCCTGAAGAATCCATGCGTATTCAGAACGACCTCGGTGCTGATATCATCATGGCATTCGACGAGTGCTGTCCCTATCCGGCGGAGTATAGCTATGCAGACAGGTCGCAGGCACGTACGACACGGTGGCTCGACAGATGCATTGAAAGTCACAAACGGCCTGATGAACAGGCATTGTTCGGAATAATTCAGGGTTCGATGTACCCGGACCTTCGCAAAAAGAGCGCCGAGGCGATAACCGCACGCGATCTTCCGGGCTATGCAATAGGCGGAATATCAGTCGGCGAACCCAAAGAACTTTTCCTGCAGATGATTGACTGCACGGTTCCTCTTATGCCGGAAGACAAACCGCGTTACCTGATGGGCGTCGGAACTCCGGATTATCTTATTGAAGGCGCAGTCCGCGGCGTCGATATGTTCGACTGCGTACTTCCAACAAGAATGGGACGTCACGGCACAATACTGACGGATCACGGCAGAAAGATAATCAGAGACAAGAGATACGCTGAGGATTTCGGGCCGATGGATCCGGGATGCGGCTGCTACGCCTGCCGTAATTTTTCCGCGGCATACGTGAGGCATCTTATCAAGGCGAACGAGATGTTCGGACTGAGACTTTGCACATACCACAACATATACTACCTGCTGAATCTGATGCAGCGCGTCAGAGACGCCATCGCGAATGACTGTCTCGGCGACTGGCGCGAGGAATACTACAAAAACTATTATGGAAATCAGGATTAATCCGTCTGTCCTCTGACTATGAAATTAACCGCAGTCAGATTGCCGCATCTCAGCTCGTTGACGTCAGAGATTCTTCTGACCATAAGATTCATCCATTCTGAACAGTCTTCGGACACCAGCGCATCACAAAGGATTGCCTCGTCAGTAAGCTTCTCGAAAAACTTCCCGGTTCCGCAGACAATCCTGTCACCTGTGTGAAGCCCGAACCTTCCGTTAGGAAGGCTTCGCATCTCCCCGCCCATAACGATTTTCGCGCCGATATCACCACACCTGACACTGATAATCTCACTGTCACTGATCCTTAAAAGCATGTATTCGGCGTCCTTGGTAATAGTCGCCTCAAGCACCTGACAAAGCACGGAAAAATCCGACTGAACATAGTCACTTGCGAAAATATCCGTCAGCATCTCGGAATCACGCTTATAATTCTCATTCTGGTGGCTTCCATAGTACAGAACCATGGTGGTGGTCGGAATGATACACATATGGAGCGCGTCATCATATGTCGCGGCATCGCCCCTGTGTTTGAACGCATAATATTCAATCATAGAAAGCTTCTCTCCATTCTTATAAGAACTCCGGTGTAATTATCCTGTTTGGGATTCTTCTTAGACTTGATTGCAAGCTTTAAACGTTGTGCCGAAGACGCGGCGGAATACTGAGAAGAGACCTGCTTGCAGAGTTTGCTCGCTGACACAGTGTCGGTAACGCCGTCGGAGCAGACCAGGATAATATCATCTTCGTAAAGTCTTATCGGGGAATCAGTATGAAGAACCCTGCAGTTGACATTACCGATGAAATCAACCAGTGCGCGGGCACGGTTGTTGATATAGGCATCGTGAGTGCTCATACCGCCTTCAGCCATCTTGCGGATCAGAAGAAAAATATAGTTCTGCTTCGGATTAAGAACCGTCGCTCTGCCGCCTCTTATCAGGATAATATTGCTGTCGCCGACGCTGTAAAAATTCATAAAATTGTCTTTGATCTGTACCATAACAAGAGTCGCACCGCTGCCGAGATGATAATTCTCATACACCTCGTCTGATATCCTGCGGATAATTTCCGCGTTCTTCACGTTATCATCAAAATCAATAGGATGAAGTTCCCTGAGTCTGTCTGTCACATATCTGGATATAACCTCACCGTAGGCAAGGCCTCCCATTCCGTCGGACACGGCGACAGCGACACCGTGATCCAGATAATCCGACATCGGTGATATGAGGATTGAATCCTCCTGCTCGTCTCTCCTGCCTTTCTCATAGAAATAGGCGATATCACATAGCAGGAAGTCATCGTTCTTACGGTCGATTTTGTTCTTAAGCTTGAGTACGTTTATGAGTATTACCATCACGATATACAGGAATGCGGCAAGTGCAACCATAAACAGCACACCTGCAACATTAAGCATCTCGGATAACCGCTCGGGTAATATCGTAAAATCATACATCGCTTCCGGAACTGCCCTCCACATCATCTGCTGTTTTGCCGTCATCACTTCCGCCGCCTTCCTCCGTATCGGCGGAAGGCATATATTTTCTTATAAGTCCGCCGGCGTAGTAAGCATTCATGTACTGAACGAAAGCTATCATGATAAAAAGATACAGGAAGACATAAAGTCCCAGCGTAAGATAAGACGTATACATCAGAAGAATAAACGGAACGACAAGGCACAGAATTATATCAAGAATGACAATAACCGCGCTCGTTCCAAAACTGAGCAGGAAGAAAATAAAAGCATTCCTGTATATTTTGCGCAGAGGCAGCGAGCGTGACACCATAATCTGATAAACCAGATTCTGGATAAACATAAACACTACAAGCAATACAATAAAGAGCGTTCCGATAAACCAGCCTGCCGCTGTACCGAGATTGACATAGAAACCTATTGCAAGAAGGCACACGGCTGTCACAACGAGAGAAACGAGCATTGCGCCAAGAGACTGCTTAACGTTCTCGGCGACACCCTGCTTGAAATCCTGGAAAACAGAGATACCGCTCTGTCTTCTTATGTTGCGGTAGATTTGAGAAAATCCCGCCTGGAACGGGCCTACGCAGATAAGACAGCTCGACACAAAGAACATCACTACGCAAAGCACAAGCAGGAAATAGAGCTGATACGCGGCATCCTCGCCTGCTATATCGTTCGCCAGCGACTGCTGTCCGTAGATTCCGAGACTCACCATGTAGTTCACAAAATTATCAATCTCAAGGTTGGAACTTATCTTCGGCAGAAAGTAAACCGTATAGAAATAAGCTATGACCATAGCCGGTATATTGAATACCACCGTCAGCATGTTGGTCGCCATTATCTGAAGAATATGCGTCCAGAACGTCGAAAAAAATGTGTAGACGCTTCCGTGTTCCTCTTCGACGTAATCAACGTCTGTAACCTTTTTTTGCTTGAAAATTGACATTTAAGATTTCTGCTCCTGATTTCTGATTTTACTTATTGTATCCGCAAATCTGTCTATTTGTTCAAGTGAACGTGTGGCAATCGCATAATTCTTATCTTTCTTCGCAGTTTTTCCGCGGAATTTACCTGCAATCGGCGCAACAATTCCGAAGTTCGCATTCATGGGCACGAATCTCTTTACGTTCGGGTCGGATACATAGAGCGCCATAGAGCCTATTACGGTCTGCGCGTCCGGTTCAAACTCACATTCTTTTCCGAGTGCTTCGAGCCCGGCATAATAACCTGCCAGAAGTCCCGACGCTGTTGATTCAATATATCCCTCGACGCCTGTTATCTGTCCCGCGAAAAAAATACCCGGCATTCTGCGCAGAGAGTAATGCGGCGTAAGATTATCCGGCGAATTAAGATAGGTGTTTCTGTGCATAACTCCCATTCGGTAATACTCAGCATTCTCAAGTCCGGGAATCATTCCGAACACACGTTTCTGCTCCGGCCATTTAAGTCTTGTCTGGAACCCTACGAGATTGTACATGGTTTTCGCACGGTCATCCTGCCTGAGCTGCAGGCAGGCATACGGCTCTTCGCCGGTATTAGGGTCAACAAGTCCGACCGGCTTGAGCGGTCCGAATCTCATGGTGTCTTCTCCGCGCGTTGCCATAGTCTCAATGGGCATACAGCCTTCAAAGACAATCTCCTTGTCAAAATTAGCAACATCTGCTCTCTTCGCCGTAACAAGTTCATTCCTGAAAGCAATGTACTCTTCCCTGTTCATCGGGCAGTTGATATAGTCATCGCCGCCTTTGCCATACCTTGAAGCCCTGAAAGCCTTGCTCATATCAATTGATTCAGCCTTGACGATAGGTGCTGCCGCATCAAAGAAATGAAGGTCATCCCCGCCGGTAAGTCTCACAATGTCTTCATAAAGATCGCCTGCAGTAAGAGGTCCTGTGGCAACAACCGTAATACCATCTCTCGGAACCTGCTTTACCTCGCCGCTGATAACGGTTATAAGCGTGTTGCTTCTGATTCTCTCTGTTATATATCCTGAAAACTCATCTCTGTCCACCGCCAGCGCGCCTCCGGCCGGAACCTGCGCTTTATCTGCTGATTCCATAATGAGCGAGCCCAGTCTGCGAAGTTCCTCCTTGAGCAGGCCGACGGCATTCTCAATGTTCGCTGCACGAAGCGAATTGCTGCAGACCAGTTCGGCAAAGCCGTCGCTGTGATGTGCCGGACTCTTCATCTCCGGCTTCATCTCGTAAAGCTTCACCCGTATTCCGAATGACGCCAGAAGATTTGCGGCCTCACAGCCCGCGAGTCCCGCGCCGATTACATTGACTTCAGCAATATCACTCATTTACTTCAGCTCCGTCTCCATCATCCTTTTTCTTCCTCTGATTTGTAATGCAGTCCCTGTTGGAACACTTTGGATAAGCTTTCTTTCCATAATGCTTCAATACCATATACGCGCCGCAGGTCGGGCAGGTCTTGCCTTCAATCGGAAGATCCCACGATATGAAACCGCATTCCGGATCACTCCCCTTCTTGTCGCATGTGTAGAACAGCTTGCCCTTATACTTCTTGGAACGGTGAGACAGAAGTCCGGAACCGCATATCGGGCACTTGCCCTTGGCTGCAATCTCAATATTCTTGGTGTAATTACATGTCGGAAAATTTGAGCACGCAATAAACTTGCCGTAACGACCTTCCTTGATTACCAGTTCCCCGCCGCAAAGCGGGCACTCTTCGCCGGTCTTCTCCGGTTCTATCTCAATCTTGGCGATAGACTCTGAAGCAGCCTTAAGCTGCTCTTCGAATCTGGGATAAAAATCAC
>ENA-UOYA01002104-UOYA01002104.1-activated-sludge-metagenome-genome-assembly--contig:-NODE-2104-length-19804-cov-6.407919_pt1 | contig 19804 bp, 3 predicted proteins | sample MGYA00238163_ERZ764804 | MGnify/ENA primary metagenome ERZ764804 (study PRJEB28919, sample SAMN05720223) | activated sludge metagenome | isolation source: Anaerobic digester | place: Hong Kong... | reverse complement strand
CCAGGTGCTGTTGTTGGTGGTACTTTGATTAGCTCTGTACAAGGTGCTACTACTTCTTGTTCAAATAGTGATACTGTGAACTGGACTATTACATTGTCTCCGGGATCTTCAACTGTTGCTGCGACAGCTACTACAACTGCTGTTGCTCCTTCTACATCTTTAACTAATTTATTTACAGCTGCAGGACCTTTTGCAGTAGGTAGAACTAGAATAAGAGAGGATCAAGTTTGTTACAATCCTAAGAAGAATGTAGTTTATATGCTTACAGTTATTGCTCCACCACAAGTTACTTGTCCTGCAAATATTGTGAAGACATTAGCTCCAGGTGAGTGTTACAATCAAGCAGCATGGGCTTGTCCAATTTCTTCTGTTGTAGGAGCTGGCGTTGGTCCTCAATTCATCCAACATGCTTCTACATTTACAATCAATGACGCATTAGCTTGTGGAGCTGGCTTCTCAAGATATGGTCGTTTGTTCGATGCTTTCCCTGCTGTGAAAGAAGATCCATGTAATCCTGGTGGAAACAACTTGACTGTTAGATCCATAACTGCTGGTGCATGGTCAGGTGCTGGTCAAACTTGGACTTTGAGAGTTTGGAGATATAACCAAGCTGCTCCAGGTGCTGGTGTTTGCCCTACTCCAATCTCTTATGCTGGTGATATGACTTTAGTAGGAACTACTACATTTACTTGTGGTACTTCTGGTGCTGGTTCAGCTGGTTTCACAGCTACTTTAGCTGCTCCAATCGTATTACAAAGAGGTGTAGTATATTATGCAGAGATCAACTCTACTGCTCCAAGCTTTACAGTTGGTTCTAGCGATAATATGGCTGAAACAAGATGTTCTTACTTCCAATCTGATATCTGTACTATAGGTGGTTCACCTGTATCTAATCCTATTACTATGGCTGCTGGTGGATTTGGTTTCATCCGTATTCCATTGATATTGAATACTACTGTTCAATCGAATGGTCTTGAGCAAATATCTGGTCCTAAGCAAGATACTTTATTAGGTCCTGGTACTTATACTATTTGTTACAAAGTAACTGATGCTACTAATACAACTGCTACTTGTTGTTTCACTTATGAAGTGAGAGCATATAGCGGTCCTATCTCAAATACTTTAGTATGTAATGATTTCTTAAACGTATCTTTGGATACTTTATGTTCTGCAGTTTTAGGTGCTGATATGTTATTAGAAGGTGGTCCTTACAAGTGTTATGACAACTACAAAGTTGAAGTTTCTACTTCTAAGAATGGTCCTTGGAGAGATAATATGGGTTGTGTTGGTCTAGCTGCTCAAGCATTTAATGACAATAAAATTCATATCTGTGCTGGTGCAATTGGAAAAACATACTACTATAGAGTTGTTGACAAAGCTAATACAACTAATACTTGTTGGGGACAATTTGATGTTGAAGATAAAGTTGCTCCTAAATTGGTTTGCCCTGCTGACCAAACTATCAAGTGTAACGTTAGCTTAGAGCCAGGTAACCAACCTTCAGGTGCTACTTGTGGCGCTGTTGTGAATGCATCTGGTGCTTCTTTAGCTGCTCCAATCAATGTTCCTGTAGTAGTTAATCTACCTTGGAATGCTATTATTGATCCTACTTATACATTTACAGTAGTAAATACTGGTTCTGCTTGGACTGGTGATCAAAGAGCTGTATTGATCTCACCATCTGGTCAAGTGATCAGATTGAATGGAGACCAAAACGTATTAGCTAACAACGTACCAGTTGGTACTGGTGCATTAGGTTGTGCTAATAATGGTTCTAGAGTTACTTATAGCAATACTTCTACAGTTAGCCCTGCTACTTTAACTTGTGCTAACCCAGTAGTTGGAACTTGTAAGCCATTAGATCCATTACCTGCATTACCTGCTGGTCCTGGTGTTTGTGGTTACCCTATTTATGGTTCTTCTGTAAATGGTACTTGGACATTGAGAGTATGGGATGATTTCCCTGGTGATGCATTAGGAAATATGCAAGGATGTTTCAACTTTACATCTTCTAGTACATTATTACCAAACGGATTATTCTTAGGTACTTTAGCTGAATACAATGATCCTACTAACTTTGGTGGTGTGAATGTAGTTGGTGGAAACAATGGTGTGAATGCAACTAAGATTGGTGACAAAAAATATAGAGTTAAAGCTGGTTTAGTGGATGCTTGTACTGAAGTAACATTGTCTTACAATGATGTTATCCAAGAATTCCCTTGTTCTGCTGCTTCTCAAATATTGAAGCAAATCACTAGAAAATGGTCTGCAGTTGATGCTTCAGGTAATTCTGCAACATGTACACAAAAAATCACTGTTACAAGAGCTGACTTGAATGACTTAGCATTCCCATTAAGCTGGGATGGTCAACCAGGTAATAATAGAGTATTGAATATTTGTTCTGATTTCTATTCTGGAAATCCTACAGATTACAGACATGGCGATCAAAAATGGGTTAAATTACCTAACGGTTATCCTTCACCAAAAGCTGGTGTTAACGCAGTTGACACTATCTATGTTGGAGAATTCGATCCATTCCATGAGCCATTGAATCCTGGAACAGATACATTATGTTTAAGAGGTACTGGAATGCCTTCAGGTGCATTGTGTGGTACTATCAATATGTTATATACTGACACAAGATTAGACATCTGCGGAAGCGGTGCTAATGCTGGTTACAAATTACTTCGTGATTGGAGAGTTCTTGACTGGTGTACGGGACAAATCAAAAACTATACACAAGTTATCAAAGTTATGGATATGACTGCTCCTTCAATTGCATGTCCTACAGATTTAACTGCAAGTACTGACGGATTAGTATGTACAGGTAGCGGAACATTCCCTACTCCATCTATCGTTGATATTTGTTCTGATAAAACTTCTTATGAAGTTTACTATAGAGGTGGTACAGCATTCCCTGATGGAGCTTATGTTGGACAAAATCCTGATGGATCTTGGAGATATTCTGGATTCCCTTGTGGATCTTACAACTTCAAGTATGTTGCAAAAGATGAGTGTGGAAACGTAGATTCTTGTACTACTTTTGATTTGATCATCAGAGACTTGACTGTTCCAGTTCCAGTTTGTAGAACATTATCACAAGTTACATTAACTAATACTCCTGACGATCCATACACTACTGTTAAAGAGTGTGGTTTGACAAGAGTTGAAGCTTACAAATTCGATGAAGGATCATGGGATAACTGTGGTCAAGTTTACTTCAAAGCAAGAAGAGGAAATACATTTACTCCAGGTATCTATGACAATGACCCAAGATTTGATGATTATGTATGGTTCAACTGCGAAGACGTTGGAAAAGATATCGATGTAATCTTAAGAGTTTATGATGTACAACCATTAGCTGGTCACGTAGGATCTGTATCTGATAGAGGTGATTCTTACAGACCAACAAGAACTGATGGATGTGGTCCACAAGGTAACTTCAACGATTGTATCGTTAAAGTAAGAGTTGAAGACTTAGTAAATCCTACTATCGTATGTCCTGCTCAAGTTAACATTACTTGTACAGCTTATGATTTCAGTATTCCTTTGACAAATGTTGATACTGCTTGGTTCAACAAATACTTCGGTAGAATCGTAACTTCTGACTGTGGTGGTGTATTTGCTGCTGGTTCATTCACATATTTCAATGGATTTGGCCAAGTAACTTCTGCAAATGGTAGTGCATTTGATAACTGTTTCGTATCAATTCCACAAACTGTAACTTCTCAAATGGAGTGTGGTGTTGGAACTATTACTAGAACATTCAGAGCAGTAGATAAAGGTGGAAGACAATCTACACCTTGTACACAATTAATCGTTGTTACTAATCCTACTCCATTCAATATCAACACACTTCACTATACAGATCCAGGATCTGATTTAGCTGATCCATGTGATGGTGCTGAAAGAATCAGAGTTGGTTCAGTTGAAGATTTCAACAATGACCTTTATGTAAGTCCTAACTTTGCTCCAGATAATATTATCTGGCCTGACAAAGTAGTTGAGTTACCTAACTGTACTGGAATTAACGGTATCGGAACTGAGTGTGCAAACACTGGTAAAGATGCTGGACATCCAAGATTAACAAGAAATGACAAATGTGATTTAGTTGGTATTACTCATACTGACGAAGTATTCGAATTAGAGCCAAATGTTTGTGTTAAAATACTAAGACATTGGACTGTAATTGACTGGTGTCAAGATAAAGTAAATGGTAGAAAGTGGTATTATACACAAGTAATCAAATTGGTTGACAAAGTTGCTCCAGACTTTACTGGAAATACTTGCAAAAACGATACAATTTGCCAATATCCTACAGATTGTGGTCCAGATCCAGTTACTTTGACAGCTTCTGCTAAAGATAACTGTACTCCTGATGCTAACTTGAAGTACTCTTATTTTGTTGATCTTGATAATAATGGTACAAATGATGGTACTGGTATTGGTGCTGGTGTTACAATTACTAAAGCTAATGGTTTGAAATATGGAAGACATATGATCACTTGGGCTGTAGAAGATAACTGTGGAAACGTTAAGACTTGTTCTAAAGTATTCATCGTTAAAGATTGTAAGAAACCAACTCCAGTTGCTAAGTTATTATCTATCGAGTTAATGCCTAACAACTGTACTGCAACATTAGAAGCATCTAAAGTAAATAACTTTAGCTGGGATAATTGTACACCAATGGCTAACTTGAGATTCAGATTAGCTAAAGCTGGTGAGTATAGTGCAAACATGACATTAGATCAAGTATTAGCATTGAATGATTATGTAGTATTCACAGGTTCTGAAGTTGGAACTCAAACTATTGCATTATTTGCAATTGATGCTGATAACAACTGGGATTATGTTGAAACATTCGTAGTAGTACAATCTAATTTGAATCCTGACTGTCCTGGTGGTGGTGGAACTGCTCCAGTAACAACTACTATCCAAACAGAGCAAAAGGAAAATGTTGAAAACGTTGATATTAAAATCAATGGTGTTTCTAAAGGTAAAACTACAAATGGTAGTGATTTCATTACTATGTTAAAAACTGTTGATTTATCTAAAGGTTTATCTGGAGTTTATACAGTAGCTCCTGAAAAATTAGATGGTGTTAGAAATGGTGTTACTACTGCTGACTTAGTTGCAATCAACAAGCACATCTTAGGAATTGAGCCATTAAGTTCACCTTATAAGAGAATTGCTGCTGATATCAATAATGATAAGAAAATATCTACTGCTGATATGGTAGAATTAAGAAAATTAATCTTATTTATAAGTGATAATTTCTCTAATAATACATCTTGGAAAAATGTGGATAAATCTTATGTATTTACTAGTCAAAATGCTGAAGGTCAAAATTATCCATTAACAGTTACAATTAATCCATTGACTTCTGCAACATCTACAAATTTCGTAGGAGTTAAGATTGGAGATGTTAACGGATCTGCAAAGTCTAGTTCTTTAATTGGTGATGCTACTGAAAGAAGTGCTGGAACATTAGTATTTGACGTACAAGATGCAACAGTGAAAGCTGGTGAAACTAGAACTGTAGAATTCAAAGCACAAGATTTAGCTAATATCAATGCATACCAATTCACAATGAACTTCAATACTGAAGCTCTTGAGGTAGTAAGTGTTGGTGGATTGAACGAAAATAACTTTGGATTAAGCTTATTGAACAATGGAGCAATCACATTGAGCAATGATGCTGCAGCTGCTGATCAAGTAATCGCAGTTACATTCAAAGCTAAACAAACTGTTCAATTGAGCAACGTATTGAGCGTTGGTTCTAACTATACAGCTGCTGAGGCTTATACAGTTAATGGTGATAAATTCGATGTAGCATTGAGCTTCAACGGAACTATCGCTGGAAACTTCCAATTATTACAAAACCAACCGAATCCATTTAACGGTAAGACTGTTATCGGATTTGTATTGCCAGAGGCTTCTAATGCAACATTGACAATCTTTGATGCAACTGGAAGAACTTTGAAAGTAGTAAAAGGTGACTTCGCAAAAGGTTATAACGAAGTAGTAGTAGAAAAATCTGAGTTAAATACTGTAGGTATCTTATCTTACAGATTGACATCTGATAAATTCTCAGCTACTAAGCAAATGATCATTGCTGAGTAATTAAGAAATACAGATTGTAGCCACTTTATGTGGCTACAATTTTTTTGTAAAAGCCGAATTAAGAATATTTTATATTTTAAATCGGTTTTTGGGATGGCCTCTCACCTCAAGTCGGTGGGGGGCTTTTTTTATTCGGAATGATATTTGATATATTATAAAAAATCAAATTAATATCTTATTGATTTAAAATAATTAATACCGAATTTTATGTTACACACTTCATTCAAGGCTATAAATTATTGCCAAAAGGCATTTTTCATACTTTTATTAATTAATATTCTATCCTGTAAAAACGACTCGGCTCACCAAAATAGTACAGTACAGAAAGAGCGGAAATTTCCTCAATTATTTGAAACTTTAGATTCTAATTATACAAATATTCATTTTCAAAATCAAATTCTTGAAAATGTCGAATATAATTTTATCAATTTTTATTATATCTACAATGGTGGAGGTGTTGGAATAGGAGACATAAATAATGATGGTAAACCAGATTTGTATTTAGCATCAATAACTGGTCCGAATAAAATGTATTTGAATAAAGGAGATTTTAAATTTGAAGATATAACAGAGAAAAGTGGATTAACAGCAGCAAGTGGAATTAAGACAGGAATAACAATGGTTGATATCAATAATGACGGTTATTTAGATATTTACCAATGCAGATCAGGGAGAGATCCCCAAAAAAGATCAAACCACCTTTTTATAAATAATAAAGATTTAACATTTACAGATAGATCAAAAGAATTTGGGTTAAATGATCAATGCCCTTCTTCGGCAGCTACCTTTTTCGATTTTGACAAAGATGGAGATTTAGATTTATATCTTTTGAATCATCCATTATCGTTTGATAATGCAGCAGAGGTGAATGTAGCACCTGATGCAAAAGGACAATTGACCAGAATAAATGAACCAACTGATCTCTTTGAATCGGATAGATTGTATAAAAATAATGGTAATGGAACATTTACTGATATTAGTAAACTAGCTGGCATTATCAATAGAAGCTATGGATTAAGTGTTACAATTAATGATTTTAATAACGACTCATATCCAGATATATACATTGGTAATGATTTTGTGGAGCCAGATATTGTATATATAAATAATAGGAACGGAACTTTTACAGATAAAATTAATGATTATTTTAGACATACAAGTATGCACACAATGGGTGTAGATATTGCTGATGTCAATAATGATGGCTACAATGATTTGGTATCTTTGGATATGAATGCCGAAGATAATTATAGGAGAAAAACCTTAATGACAACGATGACAGTTGACAAACAAACCTTATTACAGAAATTTGGGTATGGTCGACAGTTTATGAGAAATAATTTACAGTTAAATTCTGGAAGTAATACAATTCCCTATTCTGAAATTGGCTGTTTGACTGGTATTTCAAATACGGATTGGAGTTGGTGTTGCTTTATACAGGATTTTGACAATGATGGTAAGAGTGATATTTTTATCAATAATGGTTACCCAAGAGACGTGAGTAATTTGGATTATGTACATTTTACAATGGATTCCATTATTAAATCTTCTGGCAACTCTATAAACTTGTCAGCAGACCAATTGGAACAATATTTGAAAAGGATGGGTGTGACAAAGGTACATGATTATATGTATAAAAATATGGGAAACCTGCAATTCGAGGATGTTTCAATGGATTGGGGGCTTGGAATGCCGAATATATCAAATGGTGCAGCCTATGGAGATTTAGATGGAGATGGAGATTTGGATTTGATCGTTAATAATCAATCTGAACCATTAGGAGTTTTTAAAAACAATGCTACTAAAATTTACAGTGATAATAAATATTTACAAATAGAATTTATAGGTAATAATAAGAATAAAAGTGGAATTGGTGCTAGTGCAAGATTCAAAATAGGTGACGATATTTACTACAAAGAATTAATTCCAAATAGAGGTTATGCATCATCTGTAGAGCAAATATTGCATTTCGGATTGGGAAATGTAAATGAAATTCCACTGCTAGAAATAAAATGGGCAGATGGTAAAGTTCAAACCATGAAAAATGTTAAAACTAATCAAAAGTTGAAAATCGATTATAATAATGCCGCAGTAGGCAAATGGATAGATTTTGAAAAGAAAATCGATAGATTAGTAGAGGAAAACAATCAGTTAGGGCTTAATTATTATTACAGAGAAAATGAATTCAGTGAATTTGATAGAGAATTTCTAATTCCACATAAATTATCTAGTCTTGGTCCTTGTATAGCTGTGGGTGATGTAAATGGTGATAAATTAGAAGATTTATATGTTGGTGGTGCAAATAGTAATATAGGAACTTTATATTTTCAAACAGCAGAGGGTAAATTCAATGCAGTTTCTCAGCCAGGATTTCAAGAAGATGCAATGTTTGAAGATGTTTCTGCATTATTTTTTGATGCTGATAATGATCATGATTTGGATCTATTGGTAGTAAGTGGTGGTAACGAATATTTTAAGGATTCACCAAACTATAATAGTAGAATATATTTTAATGATGGGAAGGGAAATTTCAAAATGAATTTTTATTCACTCCTTAAAGTAGGATACAATGGTGGAGTGGGAGCTGTGAATGATTTTGATAGTGATGGTGATTTAGATGTTTTTATTGGATGTAGGTCAATTGCAGGTAAGTATCCATTAGCTCCTAATAGCTATATTTTCAGGAATGATGGTGGAAAATTCGTAGATGTTACTGCCCAAGTTTCCTCAGATTTTTCAAAAATTGGTATGGTATCAGATATGAAGTTTGCAGATATTGATGGGGATAAAAAAAATGAGTTAATTGTGGTAGGAGAATGGATGCCAATCTCAATATTAAAGTTTGAAAATGGAAAATATGTCAATATAACAAAAAAAATGAAGTTGGAAAATACTACCGGTTGGTGGAACTGTGTACAACTTGCAGATTTGGATAATGATGGCGATATCGATATTATTGGAGGCAATGAAGGTCTCAATACACGATTGAAAGTGAGTGAATCTGAGCCATTAGAAATGTACGCAAAAGATTTTGATAATAATGGAGCTATTGACCCAATCATAACCTATTATAACTTAGATAAGAAATGGCCTTTAGCACAACGTGATTTAATTACAAAACAAATCCCATCATTAAAAAAGAAAACATTATATTATAGGGATTATGCTAATGCAAGGCTTGAAGATTTATTTTCAAAATCAGATTTGGATGCAAGCTATCATTTAGATGCTAAATTATTCAAAACATCATGGTTCGAAAATGTAAATGGCACTTTTATAGAGCATGATTTGCCAATTCAAAGTCAGTTTTCTCCAACTTATGGAATTACAATTTATGATATTAATCAAGATGGATTTAATGATATTGTACAAGTTGGTAATAAATGGGAGTGTGAGCCGGAAACAGGTCAGCAAGATGCAGGGAATGGTTTGATATTAATAAATGAAAAAAATAAGAACTTTAAATCTGTTTTATCCAAATATAGTGGATTTGTTGCACCTCAAAATGCAAGAACTATCGCTCTATTACACACAAGTAAACGAAATATATTTGTTGTTGGGAACAATAACGCTACATTACAATCATTTATAATTAAATAATTTTTAAAGTATATGAACAAAATATTTTTTATTCTTCTAGTATTTATTATATCATGTAAGAATCAAGAAAAAAGTATAAAATTGACTGATTATGCATCAATGATAATGGTAGAAAAATCAAAATCGAATGAAAAGCCCAAAAATGGTGATTATTGTTTGATAGAATATGTAACTGAAATTAATGATTCAACTTATGATTATAGTTCAGATGTTAATCCATTGGGAGTCACGATGTTATTTAATGATATGGAAGCTGCCAACAAAGGCAACAACCAGTTTTTATTAGCATTGAAGGAAATGAATGCTGGTGATAGTGTGAAAATTCGAATGGAATTATCTAAAGAATTTGTAGAACTAAATAGAAAGAAGAAATTTCCGATTAGAGAATATATAGTTACTAATTTAAGATTTAAAAAAATAATGAACCAAGCAGAAGCAGATGCATTTAATGCAGCATTTTCTGCTAATGCAATGAAAGAATATCAACAATTGATTCAGAAAGACTCGATAGTATATAACATGATATTGAGCTATTTACCAAAATTAATAAATGGTGACAAATTTGATTTTAGTACACTTTCCTCAGGAGCAATTTATAAAATAATAAATCCTGGGAATGGGACAAAACCAACAGGAAAAGATAATGTAAAATTCCATATTAGTGCAGTTTCATTAGGAGGTCAAAAATTAGGATCTTCTTATAAAAAAGCTGGACCTGAATCTATTAATTTAAATTCTGGAAGATTAATTCCTATTATTAAAGATGGATTAAGCCAAATTGGAGAAGGAGGTAGTATAATAATTTATGCACCTTCACCTAATGCTATAAAAGAAAGAGAAAAAGAAATTTTGTACTTTATTGAAATTGTAGCAATTCGAAAAGGATTTTAAAAAAACCGAGGCAGCTCTTTTGCTACCTCGGTCAGATGTTCGTATATACACACTTGCAAAGAATGTTCTGTTATTATTCTATGACTATCAATTTTTTAGATGCAGTATGAGCATCTGTTCTTAATTGATAATGATATACACCAACTGATGGTAAATCGCTATTTCTGATTATTATTTCATTATAACCTTTGAAATAGTTACCACCAACTTCTTTTACTACTTTGCCAGATAGGTCAATAATTGATAAAGTAGCTTTGGAAGCTTCTGGTAAATTAAATCCAATAACTGTTTGATTATCAAATGGATTTGGTTGGTTTTGGAATAAAGTAAATGAATCCTCTTTTCCAGAAAACTTAAGATTTAATCCAACTGTTTCTTTGTCAATAGTATAAGCTTCAGATGTTGTATATCTTGAGCTTATATTTATTGCATTTGATAATTGACCTCTTACTTTTGATTTGAATACTAATTCAAATAAAGTAGTATTCGTTGCTTCTACATTTGTGTTCCAACTAAATGTTATCACACCTTTATCTAACAAAGCCAATCCAAAGTTGTCATCAGAAGCTAATTGATTTGAATTTTGTTTTATGCCTACAAATTCTAATACACTTTGATCAAAGTTCAAAGTAAATTGCATACCTGCAATGTTTTTGATCTGATCTATTTCAAATGCAATATTTACGATTTCATCACTATTGAAAGCTTTATTATTAGCTTTTAATGTAATAGTTTCATTACTTCTTTCTGTAGAACCAACTAGATTATTAGGTGTAGCTGAATTGTTTACATCACCAACCTTTATTCCAACAAAATCTGCGTTAACATTTGCATTCAAATTGTTAATAGTCAAGATTTCTGTAAATGATTCTTTTAATGGTTGAAGTGAATTGAATTGATAGTTTTTATCAACAAATCTCCATGATTTATTACCATTAGGGAATTTATCATTGATAAATAAAATCATTTTTCTAAGTTCTACCATATCTGCAGTAGATATTTTACCATCTTTATTCACGTCAGCAGCAATTTGTTTGTATGCTGAATTGAATGGCGTGATAGATAATATATGTTTATTAATTGCTACTAAGTCGGCAGTAGAAACTCCATTCATATATTCCATATCTTTCTCAGGTTCAACAGTATAGCTAGTTCCTTTATTCAAGTTAGGGAATTGGAATAATCCATTAGTAGATGTTACAAAATTACTATTTGAATTAATTTTTACATTTACATCTTGTACATCTTCACCTACTTCCGTTTTGATTGCACCAGCAATAGTTGCTTTATTTGAGCTAGAACAGCTACATACATTCGGAACAATATTATCTTGCACTTGTACAGTTGTTACACAGTAATCCCAGTTTCCACTTTGATCTCCAACATACATATAAACCAATACTGGAGAATTACATACGTCGTTACAATCGAAAATGATTGAATTTGATAAAGTGTCAGGATTGTTAGATACTCCTCTTGTTAGTCTAAATTTCAGATTTGCACTAGGCGTACAGTTGTCATTGCTAAAATTATTCACATGAATAGAATCCATTCTAACCATACCAGTAGGCATTATATCTATTGATGATAATCTACAAACAGGTGTTGGTTTTTTCGTATCCTTCACTGTAACAAAGAAGTTTCTATATACTGAATTTCCACAGTCATCTTCAACTAAATATCTTACTGAATATGTACCAGCTGGAACATTTACAAACAAATATTGATCTGTTGTTCTTGAAGATAGTGGGAAATCTGTAGTAACTAATTTGTTGCCATTCAATACAGTCTGAGATACACATGCATCTACCGCAGTGAATTGTGGCAATAATACAGAATCTTTAATACAAGTAGTACTAATAAAGCCGTAAGTAAGTGTACTTCCTTCTGCAGGTGCTGAAGAAATAGTAGGTGAAGTATTATCAAACACTTTTATTACTTGTTGATATTCCCATCTACCTAATCCTCCACCAGTTCCTTGATATTGACACCAATCAATAATAGTCCAAGTTCTTAGCAATTTGAAGCAAGGCAATGTATCATTTGAATTAGGTGCTTTTTTGAACACTTCATCTTTGTAAGATACTAATACTTGATCGCATGAACTTTCTGTAATTACAGGTCGTCCCATAACAGATGGATCCAAATTCGGACTACAAGTAGCAGGTGTTAAAGTAGAATCTTTGGGCCAAATTACACCATCATTAGGATCCAATGGATCCAACGTATTGATAAAGAATGGCTTACTATTGTTGATTGTAATGTATTGCTTAACTGAATCTCTCAAACCAGTCTTATCAGTCACTGTGAAGGTTCTAATAATTGTACCAATTCCACAGCTATTTATACTAGGTATAAATGTTTCAGTTATTACTGGAGTACCACAATTGTCAGTAGCATATCCATCAATACCTACTCCAACTAGATTATTTGTTCCATCATTAAATTTGTCAACTCTAATAGAATCTCTAGTTGCAGAACCAACTACTATTTTGCCAAATTTATTATCTAAATAGCTAGTTGTTAGGCTTTTATTGTCTAATGCTGTACATTCAATTGATAAGTTTGGCAAACCATAAATATTTGGTTTTACTTTATCTTGAATAGTTACATTTACCATACAAGTATTGAAATTTCCACTACAATCCCACACTCTCATTACAACCATTTCTGTAAGATCGTTGCAATCAAAGACAATACTTGGTCTGAATAAGGTATCATCCTCACTCATTCTTTTCACTTCAAATTTGTCAATGCAACAATCGTAACTACCTTCATCAAAATGTTTAGCTGGAATTGGAGTTGTAGTATTTCCTACTAAATTGATAGTAGTTGCTGTACGACAAATAGCTACAGGTTGTGATTTATCTTCAATTAACAAACTTCTATCTTTTGTAGTATAATTTCCACAAGCATCAGTTACAGTATAACGAATAGTATAACGACCAGCTTTAATTGGTTGGTTGATATAGCCACCATTTGATAAAACACCGCTTACAATTGAATCGCCAAGTGGTGTTATTACTAAAACACTAGTATTAACTGTTACATGAGAAGAACAATCATCATAAGCACCAACTGGAGGAATAGTTACATAAGCACTACAAGATCCAATTGAAGTAGTTACATTTAGCGGAGATAAAGTACTAGGAGTGATATATGGTTTTACTGTATCTAATACATAAATCCATTGATTTATCATCACCCAATTCGGAGTACATCTATCTTCGATCATCCAAGTTCTAAGTACTTTTCTTGTGTTGATTGAACACAAAGTATCAGTAGCATCAAAATAAGTAATTCTTAAATTGCAGATAGGATCCATATTAGGATTCAAAATTATTGTATCAACATCAACTAATGCTGCATCTTGAACTCTCAAAGCTGGGTAGCCAGTAACTGAAGGTCTAATATCAATAGTTCCACAATTGTATAAAGTATCATTATCAATAAATACTAAAGAAGACAATAATGGTGGTTTTGTCAATGATATTTTTTGATAACATTTTGATACATTATTGTATTTATCAGTAACTGTGAATGTTCTAATAATAGTATCAGGATACAAACACTTATAACTTGTATTGTAATCAGAGAAAATACTACTCTTGATTGGCGAGCAATCATGATAAGTTACATTACCAGTATTTAATAAATCAGTTTCTTGACCACAATACACTGATAAATTAGGCGGACAAACAAGTGTTGGTCCTACTTTGTCTTCTACTTTCACATTTGCCCAACAGTAATTACCATTTATTGTATTGATCAATCTAGCCTTGAGGGTAAGACCTATATGAGCAGTTGTAACAGTATTATTAGGAACTTGTAATCCATCAGTCCCCACTAGATATACATCAAAATCAGATTCACATGCAAAACCTTCACCAATCATTAAAGGAATAATAGTTGCTTGACATGTACTTGAATCAATTGAAACATTAATATCCTTACATACTGTTGCTGTTGGGCTTTGACTAATTTCAACATTAACAAACATTGAATCTGCACATTCCCCACCATCAACAGTAAAATTATTATTTCCATCAAAGAAAGGAATAATTCTTACAGTTGCAGTTTGTAGAACACCAATTACACTACTTGAAAATGTAATATTTCTTGTATTTAATATTGCAAAAAATGGAGATGGTACTGGAATCGGCAATGTAGTAGGTCCTACAAATAAAGGAAATCCATCAACATTCATTACTACACCAGCAGGAACATTGATTTCAATGTTTGCTTTTAATGATGAATTAGCATCTACATTTAGATCAACAAAATTGTCTATTCTAAATCCACCACCATTACAAAATGTATAATAGGCAGAATCTAATGCAGGGTTAGGTAAATTTCTTAGTTGATCTACTCTTCCTGTTGGAGCACCTACTGAATTTAGTTCAGTTAAATCTATTCCAACATTTGGTGGAGAGATTGTTAATTGAGTGAATCCAGTTCCACATATTGTAGATCCATTTAAAATGTCAAAAGTGAAATCTAGAATACCAGTAAAATTTGGATTAGAAATATCAAAAATTCCACCAGTTGCCGTATAAGTTAATGTGCCATTAACTGTTGATAACCAATTCGTTGAAGGTAGATATGTAGCTGTAGTTAAATCACCAAAAACCATTGGAGATATTCCTGTTCCAGAACATACTTCTCTTTTTGTAACAATAATTCCACTATTAGTAATTACAGAACTAACAATATTGTCAGTTGTATTATTATAAAATGAATTATAGCTATCTACTAATATTCCTGTGTTGATAAAAGATGTTACATTATGAGGGCTACCCAAAAAAGAATTATTTGGAGCCGATGTCAAGAATATAGCATTGTTAGTATAAGTACCAGATCCAATTAATGACCCTGTTTTGGTGTCAATAGTAGAACATAAATTACTATTTGTCAATGTACCTATATTATTTATTGCAATCGAACTAGTTACTTGTTCAATAATAATAATTCCATTACTTGTGTTCAATAATGTTCCTGTATTATCAATTCCAGAAAATACTGACCCACAAGTATTTGCAGTGCCTATTTCTAAAATTGATCCAACAAATGAGTCATCAATATTATTAAAAGTAGCATCATTATCTAATGCAATTGAATTTGCATTACCTATGTAAATATTTCCTGGAGAAGCTGGAGAATAAGCTCCATTATAAAAAGTACCTGCAATTACATGTATACCTGTAGTTACGTTACAAATATTTATATTAGAATTCTGATAGTTAACTACATAACTCGAACTATTTTGAATAATACCATTTGTTGCAAAATTTATATTTAATACACTTGAACCACCATTTGCAAAATAATTATTATTTTGGAATGCCGTAGAAGTATTATTAATATTCAATATACCACTTGTGTTATAAAATGAGCCTCCATTGAAAACACCTATGGCTATATTTCCGCCATTCAAAGTAATTGTTGAATTATTCGTAAAAGTAGAACCTGCAACTAATTCAAATAAGTTTCCAGTTGTATTTGTAACAGTAATTACAAGACCAGATGGTACAATTGCTATTCCATTAGCTTGCAAAGTAATTTTTCCTACAGTAAATGTGGTTGCAGCTGAAGTACTTGGATCATTACTTGTTGTAGCTGCATCAGGAATAATCAAATCGTCTGCTGTAGTCAATGATGCTATAGAAATAGCTGGAGTCCAGTTGTTAGGATCATCCCAAGCAGATGAAACGCTACCATTCCAAGTATAAGTCGCTGCTGTCGCTATCCAATGCATTAAGAGCATTGAAAGAACAAGCGATGCTTTTCTTATAGATGATAAAATTATATTTTTCATTTTAAAAGTTTTATTTGATTGATACATAAATTTATGCTCAATCATTTTAAAGGATAAAAAACCCAGAGGGCGACATCCCAAACGCCCCCTGGATAAATAATCAACAATATTATTCGAGTATGATCATCTTCTTAGTAGAAATATTTGTATTAGTACTTAATTGATAATACAGTATTCCTGCTGTTCCTAAATCAGATTTGCTGATTGTTACTTCGTTATATCCTTTACTATAGTTTCCTTTGATTACTTTTAAAGTTTTGCCAGCAGCATCTGTGATAGTTAATGTTGCCTCACTTGCAGATGGAAGATTAAATCCTATTGCTGTCATTACATTGAATGGATTTGGTTGGTTTTGATATAATTCGAAACCGTTGTTAGCCAATTTTCCATTATTTGTATTGAATACCAATGCAATATCTTGAGCTTCATTATTTAATGTATATGCTTCAGCAGTTGTAAATCTAGAATTCAATGAAATAGATTTGCTAAGTTTTGTAGCTGTTTTTGCTTTAACTACTAATGTGAATAGAACTTCATCAGAAGCAATGCTAGCTCCATTCCAGCTAGTAGTAATCGCACCCTCATCTAATTTTGAGAAACCAAAATTATTGATTGTATTATTCTTGCCAGGCACTAAATCTACAAATTCTACATCATTATTCAAATTCATTGTGAATTGATATCCTTCGATTGTTGTAGCATTAGTTTTGAACTCTATTGAATAAACTTCATCTTTTGCTAAATCTTTATCAGTAACTTCAAAGTTCATTGTACCAGAAGCATTTCTTTCGTCAGCAGATAATAATGAATTTGCTATAGCAGAACCATTAACATCACCTATTTTAACACCCACAAAGTTTGCTTGCTCATCAGTTGATAATGCTGCAATGCTTTTCTTTTCAGGGAATGTTGCTGTAAATGGATTTGATGGATTAGGGAAAGAATAACTCTTTTCTACAAATCTCCATGATGTATTATTAACGAAATTATCTTGAATTCTCAATATCACTTTTCTTAATTCCACCATATCCGCAGTAGATACTTTTCCATCTTTATTCACATCAGCAGCAATGATTTTGTATGGTGATGTTAAATTCTCAAGACCTAATACATGTTTGTTAATAGCCACTAAGTCAGCTGTAGTTACCCCATTTGCAGGATTCATATCTTTTTCTGGCTTAATCTCATAAGCTGTACCTTTGTTCAATTGTGGGAATTGGAATACACCATTTGAACTTGTAATAAATGGTGAACTGTTATTCATCATTACTTTTACATCTTGAACGTCTGTTCCAGCCTCTGTTTTGATTGCTCCAGAGATTGTTGCATTATTAGATGAAGATACACAAGGATTTGAGCAAGCTTTTGGCACATTGTTATCTTGTACTTGTACAGATGTAATACAGTAATCCCAGTTGCCTGACTCGTCACCAACATATAAAAGTACTGGCACACCACTTGGACAAACATCCTTACATGTAAAGATTACGTAAGAATTCAAAGTATCTGGCTTGTTTGTTAAGTCTAAAGCTAATCTGATTTTTAACTTATTAGCTGGTGTACAGTTGTCATAACTAAAGTTATTGATTTGGAATTCATCCATTCTAACCATACCAGTAGGCATGATTTGAATAGTTGCTAATTGACAAACTGGAGTAGGTTTCTTCGTATCTTTTACTACTACATTGAATGAACGAATCGCTACATTACCACATCCATCCTCTACTGAGTAATCCACTCTATATGTACCAGCAGGTACATTATTGTAAATGTATTGATTGCTAGTTTTAGAAGCAAGAGGGAAATTAGTAGTAACTTTCTTATTGTTATTTAATGCAGTTTGATTCAAACATAAATCTGTTGCTGAGAACTGAGGTAACTCAAGAATATCTCTAACACAAGATGTAGTAAGAATACCATAAGTCAATGTTGTATCTTGTGCAGGTGCACTTGTAATTGTTGGTGGAGTACTATCAAACACTTTTAATGCTTGTACATAAGTCCATCTACCAATAGTATTTCCATGAATATCTTTAGCACCAGTAAATTGGCACCAATCCATTACAACCCAAGTTCTGATTACTTTATAACAAGGTGAATTTGTAGTCCCATTAGGAATAATTTGGAAGGTCTCGTCAGTATAAGTTACAAGTACGATATCACATCCATCTTCAGAAATTATGGGACGGCCTGTCACATCAGGGTTTAAATTTGCTGCACAGTTGTTTGATGTAACTGAATAATATGCAGGCCAAATTACACCATCATTAGGGTCTAAATTATTTGAATCGGTATCATTAATATAGAATGGTGATGAATTACGTATTGTAATAACTTGAGTAGCAGAAACAGTTCTACCTCCAGGATCTTTAGCTGTCCATGTTCTTGTGATAGTTCCTACTCCACATTGTGATATATTTGTAACATATGAGTGAGTTACTGTCACATTACAGTTATCATAAGCTTCACCATCTTGACCAACAAATATTTTAGACGTTGTGCCATCTCCATAAATATCTACTAAGACATTTCCTTTCGGATTTGGAGATTTTACTACTTTACCAAAGTTTTGTGCTAAATATGCACTATCTAAGTTACTTCCGAATGAATAGGTTGTTCCACAATCAACTGTTACACTTGGAGGTGCTGTAATAGATGGTCCAACTTTATCTTGAACTTCTACTTCTACCATACAAGTGTTATTATTTCCATTGCAATCCCAAACTCTCATTACAATCATAATAGGACCTGGAACATCTAGACAAGTAAAATCAATATACGATTTGTATAAAGAATCATGTTGTCCCATTCTTTTCACTTCGAAAGAACCCAAACAACAGTTATCCAAACTACCTTCATCAAATGAAGAAGCTGGAACTCTTGAAAATGCATCATTTGACAACGAAACCACAGTCTTAGTTCTGCAAACTGCAACTGGCGGAGTCAAATCTCTAACATTAATTACAGCTGTATCTCTTGCTACATTTCCACATAAATCCATTGAATTATAGGTAACATAATGATAACCTGATGGTACTGATGTAGAAAGAACTGCTGGACCATTGGTTACATTCACAGTTCCTACGATATTATCTGGTCCTGACGTACTAGGAGTCCATACAGTCGCAGTTACAGAAACTGGATTAGAGCAATTATCAGAAGATATTGCTGGTGGTACTGTTACAAATACGCCACATACACTACTTGTAGTAGATAAATTCAAAGTATCAAATGATAATGTCAATGATGGAGGAGTTGTGTCTAAAACATAAATAAATTGATCTCTCATGATCCATTTATTGTTACAATTATCTGCAATTCTCCAAGTTCTTCTTACTTTGTAGGTATTAGGTGAGCATAGATTTTCAATAATAT
>ENA-UOYA01002103-UOYA01002103.1-activated-sludge-metagenome-genome-assembly--contig:-NODE-2103-length-19823-cov-5.604614_pt1 | contig 19823 bp, 14 predicted proteins | sample MGYA00238163_ERZ764804 | MGnify/ENA primary metagenome ERZ764804 (study PRJEB28919, sample SAMN05720223) | activated sludge metagenome | isolation source: Anaerobic digester | place: Hong Kong... | reverse complement strand
AGGGGCACAGGCTGGTGACCGGAACCTCGACCTGCTGGGTCAGGGTGACGACGCCGGCGCGCTGCTCGGCGCGAAGGAGGACCTTGTAGTCGAGGAAGCTCTCGACGCCCGAAACCGGCGCGGCCTTGCGCATGAAGAACGGAGCCCGGACCTCGATCATGCCGTCGTCGGACTCGAGGCGGGCGAGCATGGCCGTCAGCAGAGCGTTGAGGCCGAGGATGTCGAGGGGCGCGCGCCAGGCGTCCAGCACCTCGAGGAAGCGGGACATGTGCGTGCCCTTCACCTCGGGATTGAGCGCCACGTACATATCGAACACGCCCACCGACGGCACGGCGCCGTCGCGCCCCGACAGGACGAGCGGATGGGTCACGCCCTTCACGCCGACCTTCTGGATCGCGATGCGGCGCAGGTCGGCGCTCGACTGGATATCGGGGAGGTCGCGGCCGGTGATGGCGTTCATGGGTCGCCCTTTGCTCTTGTGTGTCTAGGTGAAATCGGCGAAGTGCTTGGACATTGCGTCGCAGATAGCACGTTTGTCTAGGACAAAATGACGACCCCCTCCAACGGCCTGACCATCGCCGAGGTCGAGCGCGATTGCGGACTGGGCGCGGACACCCTGCGCGTCTGGGAGCGGCGTTACGGCTTCCCGCGTCCGGAGCGCGACGCGCGCGGCGCGCGCTTCTATCCGCAGGACCAGGTCGAGACGCTGCGCGTGCTCAGCCGCCTGATCGCCGCCGGACGTCGTCCGAGCCAGATCGTGGGCCTGCCGCTGGAGGCGCTGCGCGAGCTGCCGGCCGTGGCGCCGCGACGGGGGGCGCCGCGCCTTGCGCCAAGCCCCCCCGAGCCGCAGGACATCCGCGCCGCCCTCGACGTGCTGAAAGCCCATGACGCCGCCGGCTTCGCCGAACTCCTGACCCGGCGCATGGTCCACGACGGCCTGGCCGCCTTCGTGCTGAACTTCGTCGCCCCCCTGGTCATGGCGGTCGGGGAGGAGTGGGCGCGGGGCGACCTGGAGATCTTCGAGGAACACCTGGCGACCGAGGAACTGACCCGCGTGCTGCGCCAGGGCGTGCGTTCGGCGGCGTCGCCCGACGGCGGCCGCGGCGGGCGGCCCAAGATCCTGCTGACCACGGCTCCGGGAGAACGGCACACCCTGGGCCTGCTGATGGCCGAGGCGATGATGGTGCTGGCCGGCTGTCGCTGCGTGGCGCTAGGGGCCGAGACGCCGATCAAGGACATGCTGGCGGCGGCGGACGCGCACGAGGCGGACGTGATCGCCCTGTCGTTCTCGGCGCACTGCGCGCCGCGAGCCGTGCGCGAGGCCCTGTCCAGCCTGACCGCCGCCCGCCCGCGGCCGGAAATCTGGGTGGGCGGGGTGCAGGCGGGCGTACTGCGGAGCGAGCACGGGCCCGTGCAGCCCCTGGGCGGGCTGGGCGCGATCGCTGCGGAGGTCGAGGCATGGCGCCTGCGCCACGGCCTGTAGCGTCGCTGCGCTTCCTGCTGGGCGACCAGCTCGGCCGCGACGTCACATGCCTGGAGGACGCGGACCCGGCGCGCGATGTCGTGCTGATGGTCGAGGCGGCGGACGAGGCGACCTATGCGCGGCACCACAAGAAGAAACTGGTGCTGGTGCTGGCGGCCATGCGCGCCTTCGCCGACGAGCTGCGGGCCGAAGGATGGCGGGTCGAGTATCTGCGCCTGGACGACGAAGCGCCGGTCGCCAGCCTGAGCGATGGTCTGGCGCGCGCGGTCGAGCGGATGCGGCCCGCGCGTATCGTCGCGACCGAGGCCGGCGAGTGGCGGGTGCTGGCGGCGCAACGCGCCTGGGCCGAGGCTTTCGACATTCCCGTCGAGCTGCGCGCCGACGACCGGTTCATCTGCTCCAAGGCCGAGTTCGCCGCCTGGGCCGAGGGCCGCAATCAGCTTCGCATGGAGTTCTTCTATCGCGACATGCGGCGGCGTACGGGGCTGCTGATGGACGGCGACAAGCCGGTCGGCGGACGCTGGAACTTCGACGCCGAGAACCGCAAACCGGCGAAGGGCGACCTCTTCATGCCGCGCCCGCCGCGCTTCGCGCCCGATGCGGTGGTGCGGGACGTCATGGACCTCGTGGCCCGCAGGTTCCCCGACGCCTTCGGCGAGTTGGAGGGCTTCGGCTTCGCCGTGCGGCGGGCCGACGCCGAGGCGGCCGCCGACTACTTCTTCGACACGGCCCTGGCGAAGTTCGGCGACTTCCAGGATGCGATGCTGGCGGGAGAGAGCTTCCTCTATCACGCGGTGCTGTCGCCCTACATCAACCTCGGCCTGCTCGATCCGCTGGACCTCTGCCGCCGGGCTGAAGCGGCCTTCAGGCAGGGACGGGCGCCGCTCAACGCCGTCGAGGGATTCATCCGCCAGATCCTGGGGTGGCGCGAATTCGTGCGGGGGATCTACTGGCTGGAGGGGCCGGACTACGTGCGGCGCAACGACCTGGGCGCGGACCAGCCTCTGCCCTGGTTCTACTGGACCGGCGAGACGGACATGGCCTGCCTGAGGCAGGTGATCGGCCAGACCCGGCGCGAGGCCTACGCCCACCACATCCAGCGGCTGATGGTGACCGGCAATTTCGCCCTGATCCTGGGCGTCGACCCGCACGCGGTCCACGAATGGTATCTCGGGGTCTACGCCGACGCCTTCGAGTGGGTCGAGGCGCCGAACACCATCGGCATGAGCCAGTTCGCCGACGGCGGGCGGTTGGGATCCAAGCCCTATGCGTCGAGCGGGGCCTACATCAACCGGATGAGCGATTACTGCGGCGGCTGCCGGTTCGACGTGAAGGCTCGGGTGGGCCCGAACGCCTGTCCGTTCAACTACCTATACTGGGACTTCCTGGCCCGGCGGCGCGAGCGCTTCGCCCGCAATCCCCGCATGACCCAGATGTACGCGACCTATGACCGCTTCGACGACGCCATGCGCGACGCGATCAGGGCCGAGGCCGAGGGGCTTCGGCGGCGGCTGGCGGACGCGGGCGGCTAGTCCGCCCCGACGCCGCGCAGGACGGTGTCGACCAGATCGGCGCAGAACGCGTCCATCTTCCCGATCATGGCCGTGCGCAGGCGCGGCGGGGTGGTGCGGACGTGGTTGGTGACCGCGCCGACGACGAGATCCATCAGGAGGCCCGGATTGACGCTAGGCCCGATGTCGCCGCGAGCGATGGCCCGGCGCACGATGGCCCGACCCTGGCGAATGGTCGCCTCGACATAGGGGGCGGTGGCGGCGCGGACCTCGGGCCAGGTCTCGGCGTCGATGCTCATCCATCGCGCGGCGCCGGCGAAGGCGCCGACATGGGCCGCGAACACCTGGCGGGCGAGGGCGACGAGGTCGCCGCGCAGCGCGCCCGTGTCGATGCGGGCGGGGGAAAGCCAGCGCGCCTCGAGGGTCTGGCGCAGCAGATCCTCGCGTCCGGTCCAGCGGCGATAGAGGCCGGCCTTGCCGACGCCGGCCCGGCGGGCGACGGCGTCGAAGGTGAAACCGGCCCAGCCGGTTTCCGCGTAGAGCGCCATGGCGGCGTCGAACACGCGATCCTCGAGCCCCGGATCCCGGGGGCGGCCGCGCGGCGCCGGCGTGTCGTCTGCCATGGCCCGGTCTCCGCGCTTGCGTCGATGAGGAGCTTGCGCCTATTTTTGGACGCAGAGCGTCCGATAATCAAGGGAGGGGCGGAGTGGCCAGTCTTTCGCCGGAGGAACGGTCGGCCTTGCGGGATGCGGTGACGCGTCTCCTGGCCGACAAGAGCACCGAGGCCGACGTTCGTCGCGCCATGGACACCGAGCGCGGCTATGATCCCGAGCTCTGGGCGGCGCTGGCGGAGATGGGGATCACCGGCCTGGTGATCGACGAAGTCCACGGCGGCGCGGGCGCGGGGCCGCTGGAACTGGAAGCCGTGATGGAGGCCGCCGGCGCGTCGCTGCTGTGCGGGCCGTTCCTGGGCTCGTCGGTCCTGTCCGCCGCCCTCGTCCAGGCCCTGGGCGACGAGGCCGCCAGCGCGCGCCTGCTGCCCGGCGTCGCGGCGGGAACCGCCATCGCGGCGGCGGCCTTGACCGGCGAAGACGGCCTGTGGACCGAGGATTCGGTGGCCGTGACCGCCACCGGCGACGCCCTTAGCGGCGTCGCCAGCTATGTGATCCATGGCCAGAACGCCGACGTGCTCCTGGTCCTGGCCCGCACGTCCGACGGCCTGGGGGTCTTCGAGGTCGATCCCAGGGGCGCGGGCGTGACGATCAGCGCCCTGCCGACCTTCGACCACACCCTGCGCCTGGCGCGGATCGTCTTCGACGGCGCGCGCGGGACCCGACTTTCGGGGGCCGGCTGGCCGGCGGCCCAGGCGGCGCTGACCCTGGCGCTCGTGGCGCTGGCCGGCGAGCAGGCCGGGGGCGCGCAGCGCTGCCTGGAGTTCACTGTCGACTACGCCAAGAACCGCTACCAGTTCGGCCGGGCCATCGGCTCGTTCCAGGCCATCAAGCACATGGCCGCCGATCTCCTGCTGGAGTCCGAGAGCGCGATCTCGGCGGCGCGCGACGCGGCCGCCAAGTTGGCCGCGGGCGACGACGGCGCCCCGGCGGCGGTGAGCCTGGCGGCCTTCGCCTGCGCCGACGCCTTCGTGAAGACCACCGCCGACGCCGTTCAGATGCACGGCGGCATCGCCTTCACCTGGGCCCACCCGGCCCATCTCTATCTGCGCCGCGCGCGCGCCGACGCCCAGCTGTTCGGCGCCTCGAACGTGCACCGCGAACGCTTTCTGCAAGCCCTGGGAGCCTGACCATGGCCGACGGACAGAACATCACCGACGAAGCCCTGCGCGACGAGGTCCGCGGCTGGCTGGCCGCGAACTGGAAGGGCCTGCCCAAACCCAAGCCGGGCCCCGGCGGGGCCGGCTGGACGGTGTCGGACGAGCACAAGGCCTGGCTGGGCAAGGTGGTCGAGGCCCGCTGGGCCGCGCCGCGCTGGCCCGAGGCGTGGTTCGGTCGGGGCCTTCCGGACGCTCAGGCCCGCATCGTCGAGCGCGAGTTCGCCGCCGTCGGCGCGCCGGGCTCGGGCCAGGACCGCACAAACCTGTGGGCCAACACGCTGCTGGCCTGCGGCACCGAGGCGCTGAAGCAGAAGCTGGTCGGGCCGCTGCTGCGCAACGAAGTGAACATGTGCCTGCTCTATTCCGAGCCGGGCGCGGGCTCGGACCTGGCCGGGATCCGCACGCGGGCGGACCGTCAGGGCGACCACTACGTCGTCAACGGGCAGAAGGTGTGGACCTCGGGCGCGGCCACCGCCGACTACGGCATGCTCATCGCCCGCACCGACTGGGACAAGCCCAAGCACGCCGGCATCAGCTTCTTCTTCCTGCCGATGAAGCAGCCGGGCGTCGAGGTTCGGCCATTGCGGCAGATCACCGACGAGAGCCACTTCAACGAGGTGTTCATCACCGACGCGACCGTGCCGGCCGAGAACCTCCTGAAGAGCGAGGGCGAGGGCTGGGGCGTGCTGCAGACCGCCCTGGCCTATGAACGCTCGGTGATGGGCGAGGGGGCCCGGGGCCCGCGCAGCGGCGCGGCCGAGTCGCGGACGGAGGAGCCGCTGATCGCCCTGGCTCGCGAGGCGGGGCGCCTGGGCGATCCGCTGCTGCGCCAGGACCTGGCCCAGGTGATCGCCTACAAGCGGCTGAACGCGCTGAACACCGCCCGCGCCAAGGCCAACCTCGCGCAGGGGACGTCGTCGCCGGTGATGAGCCTCGGCAAGCTGGCCATGAGCCGCATCCTGCACGAGGAGGCCCGGGTCCGCGCGGAGATCCTGGGGGCCGGAAGCCTGCTCGAGGGGCCGGACCATCCGCGGGCCGAGGACGCCAACTTCCTGGCGCTGAACGCCTACTTCACCTCGATCGGCGGCGGCACTGACCAGATCCAGCGCAACATCATCGGCGAGCGCGTGTTGGGCCTGCCCAAGGAGCCGGAGGTCGACCGGGACATCCCGTTCCGCGAGGTGAAGAGCGGGCGATAGGCCGCGGCTGATGCACGCCGGGACGGTTTGTCCGATGACAGGCGAGAGCGAATGGTCTAGGGCGCGTCCCATGGGGCGCGTCGGCACGAGCATGGCGATGAGACGTCCAGGGTGGCTGGTCGTGGCCGTCCTGGCGCTGGCCATGCGCGTGTTGATCCCGGCCGGCTACATGGTCTCGCCGACGGCGGCATCGCCGTTCGACCTGGTCATCTGTACGGGTCAGGGCGCCCAGGTCGTCGACGCCGGCAAGGACCAGAGCCCTGCCGGCGACGAGCAGGGCCAGACCCATCACGCCCCCTGCGCCTTCGCCGGACTTGGCGTTGCGGCGGCCCCGCCGGTCCTGGCGACCGTCGAGATCCCCTTCCAGACCGCGACGGCGCCAGGCCGCGCCGACCTCCGCCAGGGCCTAGCGCCCGGCCGCGGGCTCGCCGCGCCGCCGCCGCCGGCGACCGGACCTCCAGAACTCGGCTGACGCGTCTTTCGACGCCGTCGCGCGCCCGCGTGCGCGCCCGGCCGTGTCCTCGTGTTTCTGGAGCTGATCTCCGTGTCTCGACAATTTCGCGCGCGCGCCCTGCGCGCCAGCCTGCTCGCGGGCGCCGCCATGGCGCTCGCCCACCCCGCCGCCGCCCAGTCGACGTCCTCGTCCGACGATCGCCGCGCCGCCATCCTGAAGCAGATCTCCGACCTCAACGCCGAACTGGCGACCCTGGACGGCGGCCCATCCGCCGGCCCGGCCGCAGCCGCCCCGGCGGCGAGCGTCACGGACGGCGCCGGCGTCACCACGGTCAGCGAGGTGCGGGTGAACGGCGCCAGTCCTGAGGTCGCCGACCGGCCCGTCGGCCAGACCGTCAACGCCGTGACCGCCGCCGACTTCGCCCGCCAGCCCGCCGCGACCATCGCCGACGTGCTGGTCCAGGTGCCCGGCGTGACCATGGTGGCCGGCAACGGACCGCGAGACGTATCGATCTCGGTGCGCGGCTCCAACGCCCGGCAGACCTTCGGCGTGCGCAACGTGCAGGTGTTCGAGGACGGCTTCCCCGTCACCCAGCCTGACGGCCTGGCGCGGACGGACCTCACCGATCCCCACGCCTATGGCCGCATCGACGTGATCAAGGGGCCGAGCTCGGCGCTCTACGGCAACTACGCCACGGGCGGGGCGATTCGCTTCCAGCTGCGGTCGGGCCGCGACCTCGACGGCGTCGAACTGGGCCTGGAGACCGGCTCGGACGGCTATCGCAACGTCTTCCTGCTGGGCGGCGGGGCCACCGAGAACGCCGACTTCGTGGGCTTTGCGAGCCACGTGGCCGGCGACGGCTATCGCCAGCACACCAGCTGGCGCAGCACGACCTTCAACGCCCTGGCGACCTACGCCTTTTCGCCGAACGACCGGCTGACGGTGAAGTTCATCAACAACGACACCGACGCCAACCTCTCGATCCGCCAGTCGCTCGTCCAGTTCCGCCAGAACCCTTACCAGCAGGGCTGCGAGACCTTGGCGGCGGCGGGCTGCGCCTCGCTGAGCCTGTTCGTCAACGGCGTGAACGGCGCGCGACAGTCGGTCAGCGCCGTGCAGGCGGGCAGCAACCGCAACGACCGACGCACCATCGTCGGCCTGCGCTGGGAGCATGACTTCAGCGACGACCTGACCGGCCGCGCCCAGGTGGTCTGGGACAATCGCGACATCAAGCAGCCGACCGGCGCGACCGCAGCGGTGGGGACCTTCCCCTCGTTCAACCTGTTGGCCGATCTGACCCGCAAGGGCGATCTGGGCGGGCGCCCCGCCACGCTCTACGGTGCGGTGTTCTACAACACCGAGACGATCAACTCGGCGACCTACAACGTGCCGGCCGCGGGCACGTCGGTGCAGGGCGCCCTGACCCAGTATGTGGCTGGAACCCACGCCAACTACGGGGCCCGGGCGCGCATCGAGTACGATCCGATCGAGGACGTCACCCTGGTGGCGGGTCTCGGCTACGAGCGTACCGACCTGGACGCCGACCAGACGGCCTACGCCTATCCGACCACAGGCGGGGCGACGATCAGCCGGATCTCCGGCGTCCGGCGCTACACCAACTGGGCCCCGGAGGCGGCGGTCACCTGGCGCGCGCTGGAGGGTCTGACCCTGCGGGCGCACGTGGGCGCGGCCTATGGCACGCCGCAGGCGACCAACCTCTTCATCACCTCGGCCGGGGTCCCCGGGAACAACACCGATCTGGAGGCCCAGAAGATGGTCGGGGTGGACCTGGGCGCCGACTTTGAGGTCTCGCCCTTCCTGCGCGGCGGCGTGACGCTGTTCAACGAGACCTATCGCGACGAGCTGGTCAGCCAGTCGGCGGGCGCCAACCTGCAGAACTTCACCTTCAACGCGCCGCGCTCGCGGCACCGCGGCCTCGAGGCGGCGGTGACGGTCAAACCGGTTCCCGAGGTCCTGCCGGGGCTCTCGGCGAGCGTCGCCTACCTCTACAACGACCAGACCTATCGCAGCTATGTCGAGCGTCTGACCAACGGGGCGACCAGCGTCGCCTTCGATCGCAGCGGCAAGCGCATCCCCGGCGTGCCGCGCAGCAACCTCAACGCCCGCCTCAGCTACGACCAGGGCGAGGGGGCGCTGGAGGGCCTGGGCGTCTACGCCGAATGGAACATCCGGCCGGACACCTTCATGGACAACGCCAACCTCCTGAAGGCCCCGGGCTATTCGATCGTCAACATCGGCGGCCACTACGATCCGCCGGATGGGATGGGCGTGATCTCGAAGCTGAGGTTCTACGTGTCGGTCCAGAACGTCGCCGACAAGGCCTATGTCGCCTCGGCCGGCAACATCGCCAACACGATCAATGCGACCACGGGTGCGCAGAACGGCGCCTCCGTCCTGCAGACGACGACGGGCTCGATCTACGCCGGCGCGCCGCGCACGGTCGTGGTCGGCGTCCGCGCCAAGTTCTAGGAGGCCAGGATGAGCGTCGACACCTCTGCGATCCGGCCCCGCAGGCTCTGGGCGGATCATCGCACCCTCTGGCGGTGGCACTTCTATGCCGGCCTGTTCTGCATTCCGTTCGTGGTGGTGTTGGCGCTCACCGGCGCCGTCTACCTGTTCAAGCCGCAGATCGAGCAGGCGCTCGACCGGCCATATGCGGGACTGAGCCTCGCCGGGCCGGCGCGTTCGCCGTCGCAGATCGCGGCGGCGGCGGTGGCGGCGGTTCCGGGCTCGACCCTGCGGGCCTACCAGCTTCCCGCCGCGCCGAACGACGCGGTCAAGGTCGAGGTCAGCCGGGGAGAGCGGCTGACCTGGGTCTATGTGAAGCCGGACGACCTCAAGCCCCTCAAGGTGATCGACGAGGACGACCGCCTTATGCGGGTGATGTTCCGCCTGCACGGCGAACTGCTGATGGGGGACCGCGGCTCGAACCTCGTCGAGCTGGCGGCCTGCTGGGCGATCGTCATGATCGTGACCGGTCTCGCCCTCTGGTGGCCGCGGGGTTCGGCGGGCCTGGCCGGCGTGGTCTGGCCGCGGCTTGGCGGCGGCTATCGACAGGTGCTGCGGGACCTGCACGCGGTGATCGGCTTCTGGGTGTCGCTGCTGGCGCTGTTCCTGCTGCTGACGGGCCTGCCCTGGGCGAAGAACTGGGGCGGCTATCTGAAGCAGGTGCGCCAGATGACCGGCGCGGTCCAGCCGATGGACTGGACCACCGGGCGCAAGGACGAACTGGCTCAGCGCGCCGCCGCCGACCGCGAGACCCGCGCGGCCGAGATGTCTGAGCACGCCGAGCACATGGCCATGATGGGCGACATGAACATGGCGGGAATGGAGATGTCCGGCGGGGAGATGTCCGGCGGGCGCGCCTCGCCCGACCGCTATGCGGCGCTGAACCTTCTGGTCCCCAGGGCGCAGGCCCTGGCGCTGCCGCCGCCGGTGCTGATCTCGCCGCCGCGCAAGGCGATGGGGCCGTGGACGGTGAAGAGCGACACGCCGAACCGTCCGCAACGCACGGAGATCACTTTCGATGCCGCAACGGGCGAGCAGATCGGACGGCTGGACTTCGGGGACAAGCACTGGATCGACCAGGCGGTGGGCGTGGGAGTCGCCGCCCACGAGGGCCAGCTCTTCGGACCGCTTAACCAGGCGCTGGGCGTCTTCACGGCCCTGGGCCTCGTCGTCCTGTCGGTGACGGGGTTCCTGATGTGGCTCAAGCGGCGCCCGGCGGACGTGCTGGGCGCGCCGCCCGCGGCGGGGGCGGGGCCTGTCGGCGCGGCGGCCATCGCCGTAGCCCTGGCCCTGTGCCTCTACCTGCCCCTGCTGGCCGTCTCCGCTCTGGGCGTGCTGGTGGTCGAGCGGCTGGCGCTGCGCCGGATCGCGCCGGCGGCCCGCTTCCTGGGCTTGCGGCCGGTCGTTGGGTGAGGGCCGCAAGCCCCGTGCGGCGGTCGCCGCCTCTCGGAGGGCTTCGGCGCCCAAATCGAGTATAAAACCGGGATAAGGCGCCAAAACGTCGCAGGCCCACCAAGTAATGGCGCCATCTGCTCAATACGGGTGGATCGTTCGCCCCACAGTTTGCATCGAGGCCGCTGCGTCCGCCCGCCTTCACCGGACGTTGTGGGCGTACGCTACTCGATTTCGCTCGGCGTTGTTCAACTGGTTGTTTGGCAGAATTGTCGAACCCTCTGCGGGACTACAAAGGTGTGCCGGAGGTTAACGTCGAGTACTGGTCGCAATCGTCTCGGCCCGCGACTGGGGCAATGTGAAGTAAAAAAGGCGCGACCGCGAGCCGGGTCGCCATTTTGTGCGCGATGTTCTGGTAAGCGTATTTATACGACAATTAAAATGACCCCATATTCTCAATTTTCGGCGACAAATTATTGAGTCGATGCCGGGATTTTGCGAAATGTCAAAAAAAAGATAGACCGCCCAAATCGGGTATAGGCGCCCTCAAAATGAGTATTCGTCGAAATGCGATTCGGAGGTCGTTAACTTCTGGAGCGCATTCCGCCGCCGTCATTCACGGCCGGCCCGTCGCCGGCCCAGATGGGACGTGTGGTGCATGGAAACGAACGATACGCTCAAGGAACGGTTGGAATTCGTCGGCCTCGGGCCCAACGAGCAGCAGAGGCTCCAGGCCCTGCGGCCCCTGCTTGCGGAAGCCATCGGGCCGGCGCTGGAAGGGTTCTACGCCAAGGTCCGGGAAACGCCGGCGACGCGTGCGTTCTTCAAGGACACGGGCCACATGTCCGCAGCCCAGTCGCGCCAGGCCGCGCACTGGGGCGTGATCGCCGACGCGCGGTACGGCGCCGAATACGCCAAGGGCGTGCGGGCCATCGGCGAGGCCCATGCCCGCCTCGGCCTTGAGCCCCGCTGGTACATCGGGGGCTATTCCCGCGTCACCGAAGGCCTGATCAGCGCCCTGGTCAAGGATCGCTGGCCGAAGGGGCTGTTCGGCAAGCGCGACGGCGCCGACGATCTCGCCCAGGACATCGGCGTGATCGTGAAGGCGGCCATGATCGACATGGACCTGGCGATCTCGATCTATCTCGAGGCGCTCGAGGCCAAGCGCGAAGCGGCTGAGGCCCAGCGTCTCGCCGCCCAGCGGGACCAGACGACCGCCCTCGCCGCCCTTGGGGAAGCCTTGTCCAAGGTCGCGGCCGGCGACCTGACGGTGCGCGTGCAGGGGGAGATCGCGGAGAGCTTCCACAAGCTGAAGTCCGACTTCGACGGCATGGCGGCGCGGCTCGAGGAAGCCATGCGCGGCGTCGCCGAGGCGACCAGCGCCATCCGGCTGGGCGCCGACGAGATCGCCGTCGCCTCCGACGACCTGTCGAACCGCACCGAGCACCAGGCCGCGAGCCTGGAGCAGACGACGGCGGCCCTCAACGAAATGACGGCCAGCGTCCGCAAGACCGCGTCGGACGCCAAGGCGGCATCGGCCCGCGTGTCCACCAGTCGCGACGAAGCCGCGCGCTCCCAGGCGGTGGTCGAGGAGACGGTTGCGGCCATGACGGCCATCGCCCAGTCCTCGAACCAGATCGCCCAGATCGTCGGGATGATCGACGAGATCGCCTTCCAGACCAACCTTTTGGCCCTGAACGCCGGGGTCGAGGCGGCGCGGGCGGGGGAAGCCGGCCGCGGCTTTGCTGTGGTCGCCTCGGAAGTGCGGGCCCTGGCTCAGCGCTCGGCGGAAGCGGCCAAGGAGATCAAGAACCTAATCTCGACCTCCGGCCAGCACGTGGCGAGCGGCGTGGACCTTGTCGGCCAGACCGGCAAGGCGCTCGGCGCCATCGCGACGTCGGTGGTCGAGATCGACCAGTATGTGGCCGAGATCGCACGGCAGGCTCAGGAGCAGGCTGGCGGACTTGGCGAGATCAACGCCGCGGTCGGCCAGATGGACCAGGTGACGCAGCAGAACGCGGCCATGGTTGAGGAAGCGACGGCCGCCACCCATTCGCTGAAGGGCGAAGCCGGGCGCCTCGCCGATCTGATCGGCGGCTTCCAGGTCGGGGGCTTGAGCGGCTCCGCGGCCCGCGGCGCGCCGAGCCGCGCGTCAGCGCCTCAGCGCAGAGCCGCCTCGCCGCGTCCTTCGACAAGAGGCGCCCTGGCCCTTGCCGTAGCGTCCCGCGACGACGACTGGCAGGACTTCTGAGCCAGGCCGCATAGCGACGTCGAGCAGGAGAAGCTCCGATGACCCCAAGGCTGATGGCCCCGGGCGCAGACATCGAGCGCACCAACACCGGCTACGCCCTGGCGATCCTCATGCGGTCCGGCGGCTCCATGTCGACCCATGAGATCGCCTCGGCGCTCTGCGAAATCGCCTTCCCCGGATCGCGGACCGATGGCGTGGAACAGGCGCTGGAGCGCATCCTGGCATCGCAGCCCATGGTCTTCGAGCAGGTGGACGGAGGCGCCGAGCCGAGACGGGCGCGCTGGCGGCCCACCCGGGAGTTCATCGCCTGGATCGCCTACAGGCGCCGCCACCCGACCCCAACCGGGACGCGCGCCGACAACGACGCGTGATCCGGCCGCGGACGGCTCAACGCGCCGCGAGCGCGTCAGCGACCCGCGCGGCGAGGACGGCCGTTTCGAAGGGCTTGCGAAGAAGCTGCGCAGGGCGGCCCAGAGCCGCCTCGATGGCCGCCGACTCCGCGTAGCCGCTGGCGAACAGGATCGGCAGGTCGGGCCTGGTCTCGAGCGCCGCGGCGGCCAGTTCGGCGCCGGTCATGCCGGGCATGGCGTAGTCGAGGATCAGGAGATCGACCTCGGACGAACGGGCGAGATCGAGGCCGACCGCGGCGTCTGAGGCCTGGAGGCAATCGTAGCCGAGGGCGGAGAGGGCGTCGCAAACATAGGCCAGTACGCCGTGGTCGTCGTCCACGACGAGGATGCGCGCGGCGTGGGTCGCTTGCGCCAGGGCGCTCAACCGGCGTTGCGGAGCGCCGGCGATCTCGGCGGAGGCAAGGGGGAGATAGATCGAAACCGTGGCGCCCTGACCGGGCGTGCTCTCGATGCGGGCCGCGCCGCCGGCCTGTCGAGCGATGCCATAGACCTGGGCCAGCCCCAGCCCGGTGCCCTTGCCTACGCCCTTGGTGGTGAAGAATGGATCGAAGGCCCGCGCGCGGACGTCCTCGGGCATGCCGACCCCCGTGTCGGTGACGGCGAGACGGGCGTATTCGCCAGCCGCCAGCTCGGCGTCGCCCTCGAGCGACACCGCCGAGGTGGATATGCGGATCTCGCCGCCGTTGGGCATGGCGTCGCGGGCGTTGATGCAGAGATTCAGGACCGCGAGTTCGAGCTGGGTCGTGTCGGCCACCGCCCAAAGCTGATCCGTATGGGACTCGAACCTGAAGCTGACGCCGGCGCCGATGGCGTTGGGCAGAAGATCGCGCACGCGGTCCACGACCAGTCGGACGTCGAGCGGCTTCATTTCGAGTTTCTGGGCGCGGGAAAACGCCAGGAGCTGCGCCGTGAGCCGGGCGCCGCGCTCGGCGCCCTCAAGGCCGGCCCGCGCCCACCGGGCGACGCGCCCGGGATCGCCTGGGTTGCGATGGATCAGGTCGAGACTGCCCTGGACCGCCTGCAGCAGATTGTTGAAGTCATGGGCGATGCCGCCGGTGAGCTGGCCGAGGGTCTCCATCTTCTGGGCTTGGCGCAGGGCGTCCTCGGCGCTCTCGCGGCGCTCGACCTGGGCCTGAAGCTCGCGGTTGAGGTCGGCGAGCTCGGCGGCGCGCGCCTGGGACTCCCGCGCACGGCGCGATTCGCCGCGGATGGCGGCCTGGCCCATGCCGACGATCAGCCCTGCGATCAGCATCAGAAGGGCGATGCCCGCATGGCGCGCGGCGAATTCGGCGAAAGGCTCCCGCGCTGTCCGCAGATAGACGAGACCTATGTCGCGGCCCTCGTGAACGACCGGGGCTGATACGGCGAGCACGCCCTCGGTCCGCGCGCGGCCAAGCGAGGGCGCGCGCAGGGGCGAATGGGCGCCGTTCCGCACGAATTCGGCGAGCCGCGCGCCGCGGGCGTCGTAGACGCCGCCCGCCACGATCTGGCTGTCGGCCTCGAGCGCCGAGACCGCGTCGGCTGCGGCGGCTGGATCCTGAAACACCAACGCGGGTTCGACCGTCTTGGCCAGGACGTCCGCCTGGGCGGCGAGCGCCTGGGACCGGCGGCTCTGAAAGCCTCGTTCGTTGGACACGCCGATGGCCAGCCCTGCGACGACCAGGGCCAGGGCCCCGGCGGCGGCGGCCTGGAAGCCGCCGATCGCTGGACGCGAGGGAGTCATCTGGCGACCTCCACGGCGATATTGAGCAGCTTGGAGCTGACGCCGAGGCCGGCGTGCGTGGCGGCGCGAAGGTCGATGCGGAACCGCACCCGCGCGCCCTTCAAGACAAACTGGATGACGGCGCCATCGGCGGCGGGCTCCTCCCCGACCGTCAGGATCGGCGCATCGGCCACGGCGCGGGCCGCGGCGGCGGGCGACTGTTCGGACGAGCCGCCCAGATAGGCGATGTGGCAGCCGGACTCCGGGCCTATCACCTCGAGCCGGCGCACGGTGATCGGTCGTCCGTCGAGGGTCTGGCCCTGCACCACACGGTCCAGCGCTTCGCCGAAGGGGTCTCGGCCGACCACGCAGACCTGGACGGGGCTGCGGCCGGCGGGCAAGGCCGACGCCGGCCAGCCCACATAGGACCCGAAGCGATAGAGAAACGCCGCCTTCACGGGATATTCGAGGGATCGGTCCTGGGCGGCGGCGGGACCGCGCCAAAGGGCGACGGCGGCGCTGGTCGCCAGCAGGAGCGCAATAGCGGGACGAGGGCGCGACGCCATTTCACCAGCCGTACCGAAGGGTGACCTGGAAGTTGCGGCGCAGTTCGGACCGCCGCGGCTCGGTCGCCTCGGGATGCGCGGCGTCCAGCAGATTGACCCCGGCGACCGACAGTTCCACGCGCTCGTTGGCGCGCCAGGTCAGACGCGCGTCGGCCTCGGTGTAGGCCGGCGCGCTCAGATAGCCCGCCACCCGATCCGGCGGCGTCTCACCGATGTGGCGCACGCGCAGATCCAGGTCGAGGCGGTCGGTCAGCCGGCTCTGCGAACGCAGGAAGATCTGGGCTTCGGGGTCGTGCCCCGCCGCCGCCAGGCTCGATATGTCCGTGGCGCCGTCCGCGACCCGGAAGTCCTTGCCAAGCGTGCTGAGACCGGCGCTGAGGCGCCAGTCCTCGGTGACGTCGAGGTCGCCCCAAGCCTCAAGGCCCCAGGTCTCCCCCTCGAGGTCGTTGGCGATCCGGACGGGCAGAACGGTGACGGGGGTCGTCGCGGTCGAGCGGACCTTTTCATAATCGTGCAGGAACAGCGTGGCCGACACCGAAAGTCGCCGAAGCGGACGCCCGCGATAGCCGACCTCGTAGGCGATCAGTTCCTCGGGCTGGAAGTCGGAGTGGGCGAGGACTTGTGGATAGACGAGGTCCCGGTCGAGGCGCGACGGGTTGCGCACGGCCCTTGAGACCGCGCCCCACAGCAGCGTGTTGTCGGAAACCCGCCAGGCGAGGCGCGCGCTCGGCATCCATTCGGTTCCGCTCAAGCGGCCATGCTCGGCCTTCACGCCCAGGGTCAGGGTCAGGTCGCCCAGGGCGATCTGGTCCTGCAGGAAGGCGTTGGCGAGATCGAGGCGCCGGCGCGGCGGATCGAGGGTGAAGTCGTTCACATAGTTCTGGAATCGGTCCGTCCAGTTGCGGTAGCCGCCGCCGAAGACCAGCCGATGGCGGCCCAGCGCCAGCTGCTGCTGGACCTGGACGTCGCGGGTGATCACGCCGTCCAGGATGCCCCGGGCGCGCCGCTCGTAGCGATCGTAATAGGCCTGGACCTCGAGTTCGGACTCGTCGCTGAACGCGTAGGTCCAGCGCGCCAGCAGGTTGCCGCCCTCGAGCTTGCCCTCAGGCCGGGCGGGGATCTCCGAGCGGACATCGTCGTGATAGGCGTCGCCCTGAAAGGTGAAGTGCGCGGACGGCAGGTCGAAATCCGTGCGAAATCCGACCTGGGCGCCGTTCCAGCCGTCGCCTGCGCCATGGCCGTCCCGCAGGCTCTCGCGGCGGTCGAAGCTGCGGACATAAACGCGATAGGCGCCGGCGTCCCCGATCCGGCCGCCGTAGCGGGCCATGTAGAACTGGTAGCCGACGCCGGCCGAGGCGGTTGCGAGCACGCCCTGGGTGAGATCGGCGGGGCGCGAGACGATGTTGACGACGCCGTTCATGGCGTTCGCGCCCCAGAGCGCGCCGCCCGGACCGCTGACGACCTCGATGCGGTCGACGTCCATCAGGTCGGGGTGCAACTGGCCCCACTCGACGCCCGAGAAGAACGGCGAGTAGACGCTGCGGCCGTCGATGAGCACGAGTAGCTTGTTCGAGCTTTCAAAGCCGTTCAGGCCCCGCGCGGATATGCCGTAGTCGAGGGCGTCGACCCGCTGGATGTTGAGGCTGGGGACCAGACGAAGGGCCTCGGGCAGGGTCTGGACGCCAGTCCGCCGGATGTCGTCGTTGCCAAGGACGTAGATCGAGGCGGCGGCGTCGGCCAGGCGCTCGGGACGCTTCGAGACCGACATGACCTCGACGTTGGACAATTCCTCGATCGACATGCGCTGAAGATCGAGGGGGGCCTGGGCGCGCGCGGTTCCGACAAAGGTCGCGGCGACCAGACAGCCCAGCGCCAGCACACAATCCCCAAACCTCATGTCGCCCCCCAACACGAGTCCACCGCCCCACCCGGCGGCGAGGCCCAGAACGCGCAAGTTTCGGTAGAGTTCCGACGGCGACGCTATCGGGCGATGATCGAAGGTGGGAATGGCGCAACGCCAGGCCGGCGCGCCTGAGGCTGAACAAAACACGGCCGGGCGGCTGGGACGCCTGTGGCTCCATCGCCTCGGAGGCCGCGGCCCGGATCCCGTTCATGTGAAATAAGTTGACATTGTCGCGCTCAAAGAGAGAAAGTTTTTTGACGAAATGCCTGCCGCCATCGCGCCTGCGTCGGCGGGAAAAGGCGAGCGCAAGCGCGGTCGACCAAGACGTCGGCCGTGGATAACGGGAGGGAAAATTGCGGAAACTCTACTTGGCGGCCCTGATGGGCGCCACAGCGCTGACCCCTGGCCTGGCGGTCGCGCAATCTGCTTCCGGCGTTGAGGTCCAGGAAGTGGTCATCACAGCCCAGCGGCGCGAGATGAAGGTGGAAACCGCACCCATGTCCGTCGCCGTGGTCGACGGCGCGGTGGTCGCCGAGCAGGGGCTGCGCGAGATCAAGGACCTGAAAGCCTCCGTCCCGGGCCTGACCCTGCACGAAACCCCCGGCGGCCTGGCCGGCGTCTCGATCCGCGGCATCGGCACCTCGGCCGGCAGCCAGCTCTTCGAACAGTCGGTCGGCCTCTTCGTCGACGGCGTCTATCACCCGCGCTCGCGCCAGTTCCGCGACGGCCTGTTCGATGTCGAGCGCATCGAGGTGGTCAAGGGCAGCCAGGGCGTGCTGTTCGGCAAGAACACCAGCGTCGGCGCGATCAGCGTCATCTCGGCCCAGCCAGCGAGCACCTTCAGCGGCTACGCCCAGGGCGAGTATGAGTCGGAATACGGAAGCACGAACATCCAGGGCGCGGTGAACGTTCCGGTCACAGACACCTTCCGCTTCCGCATCGCCGCCATGCACGACGAGCAGGCCGGCTTCGTGCGCAACGTCTACCTGCAGCGCGACGAGGGCGAGGAGACCCGCGATCTGATCCGGGGCGTGTTCAGCTGGGACGTCACGCCGAACTTCAATGCGACGCTGAAGCTCCAGCACGGCGAATACGACGCGGTCGGCAACACCTTCCAGTACATCTCGACGACCAATCCGACCGCCCTGCGGACGGCGCTGCGGCTGGGCGCGGACGTCAATCCGGTCGAGCCCTACGTCAAGTCGGAGAGTTCGTTCGCTGCGGACGGCCGGCCCTATGGCGACCAGATCGACACCCAGACGTCGGACGACCACGCCCTTACGCTGCGCTACGAACTGCCGAGCGGCCACGTGATCACCGCGATCACCGGCTACTCGAAGTTCAACTTCACCTACGGCTTCGACTCGGACTCCACGCCGAACGCGACGATCTTCAGCCAGTTCAACGAGGCCTATAAGCAGACGACGCAGGAAATCCGCGTCATGTCGCCCACGGGTGGTCCGGTCGACTACATCGCCGGCGCGTTCTACCTGAACGCCACCTCGGACTACGACTATCGCGGCTATTACCGCGGCTTCTTCGGGGTGCTGAACGGGCTTCAGTCCCAGCTGTTCAAGCAGGACGAAGACGCCTACGCGGTGTTCGGCGAACTCACGTGGCACATCACGCCGACCCTCGATCTGGACGTGGGCGCCCGCTACAGCGACGACCAGAAGGACGCGACCTACACCCGCATCCTGCGCGACAACTTCGGCTATCCGTCGACGGTCCTTCCGCTCGGCATCCTGGCCTCGCGCATCGGCGACGTGAACGGCTCGCCCAAGGCCGCCACACCGCCGTGGAGCGACTCCGTCGAGGACAAGACGACCGACTACTCGGTGACCCTCAGCTACAAGCTGTCAGATCGCTCGACGGTCTACGCCTCGGTCGGCCGCGGCAATAAGGGCGCGGGCTTCCTGAACCAGGCGGGCTCGACCGAACCCCATCCGACGCCCTTCTATATCCCGAAGGAGGTCGCCGACACGATCGAGGTCGGGATCAAGGGCCGCTTCCTGGATGGCCGGGCCTATGCGAGCGTCGCGCTCTACCAGCTCGACATCAAGAACTACCAGGACAGCTTCTACAACTCGACCATCGCCGCCTTCCAGGTGCGGTCGATGGACGCCAAGACGCGTGGCGGGGAACTGGAAGCCCGCTTCCAGGCGACGAGCTGGCTGAGCTTCTACGGCAACGCCTCGTACAACCCGACCGCCGAGCTGACCAACGGCGAACGCATGCAGCGCTCGCCCAAGTTCACCGGCATGATCGGCAGCCGCGTCGAGACGAGCCTGTCGGAAACCCTCGACTTCACCGGTTCGCTGGAGCTGGTCCACTCCGACAGCTTCCTGCACCAGCCGGCCTCGGCCCCGGGGAACAACACCAGCGGTTCGTACGACCTGGTGAGCGCCCGGCTGCAGCTTACCTACAAGCCGATGGACGTGCAGGTGTTCGTGGCGGCCTCCAACCTGACGGACGACCGCTACCGGACCTTCGCCTTCGGCAGCCCGACGGGCCTGGGCTTCGTGGGCGCCTACAACCAGCCGCGGACCATCCGCTTCGGTCTGCGCAAGGCGTTCTGATCCCCGGATCGGA
>ENA-UOYA01002098-UOYA01002098.1-activated-sludge-metagenome-genome-assembly--contig:-NODE-2098-length-19850-cov-7.792018_pt1 | contig 19850 bp, 9 predicted proteins | sample MGYA00238163_ERZ764804 | MGnify/ENA primary metagenome ERZ764804 (study PRJEB28919, sample SAMN05720223) | activated sludge metagenome | isolation source: Anaerobic digester | place: Hong Kong... | reverse complement strand
TATGAGTTATAGTAGTAACTGTAGAAACACATGTTCTAATACTACTAATTAAACTCTTATTGAAGGTAATAATTCCTCCACAAGCATCTGTTGCACTTGCTGAATTTAACCATGTATTTAATACTCCATTTATATCACCATTGCAAGCCACTGTATTTGTTGCTGTTGGTAAAGTAATCACAGGTGCAACTCTATCTAATAATATGACATTTGCAAAAGTTGTGATACTATTACCACAATCATCTGTAGCAGTCAAAGTGTATAAAGTACTTGTTGTGTTGCCGCATGTCGGTGTTACAGTTCCAGCTGTGAACGTATAACTTAAACTATTATCACAATTATCTACTATTATTGATCCTCCTCTCGATGATACCCATGCTGCAATCGCAGCAGGGTTTCCTGCTGATCCACATTCCAACATTAAGTCAGTAGGTGGAGTCATCATTATCGGTTTCTCTGTGTCTATCACAGTGATAATTGCACTTGCTGTTGAAGTCCTTCCACAGCCATCTGTTGCTGTCCAAGTAACTGTCGTTGTATTAGATCCAGATACACAACTTGTTGGTATTGTACTAAAATTATTCGTTACCGTTACTCCACTACAGCCATCACTACTGGTATAACTTTGTAACCAACTCGTAACTATCGCTCCATTATTTGCATTATTACATTGCAAACTGATATTTGCTGGTGCTGTTATCGTCGGGTTCGTTGAATCTGTTATTGTGAATGTGGCACTTGTTGTACTACTGTTTCCACATTCATCAGTAACTGTAAATATTACTGTCGTATTTCCTGTGTTGCCACATAATTTTGTGAAACCACTATAATTATTCGACCAGCTTACTGATCCACATACATCTGTCGCAACGGCTCCACCTTTGGTATTTAACCAACTTAATAACTGAGCTACATTGCCATTGCCATCGCATTCTACTGTCAAATTACTTGCTCCTGTAGTGATCTGTGGTACTGTTGTATCCTTAATCTTAACATTCGCATAACATTCTTCAAAATTCCCTGCATCATCCGTAGCTCTGAATTTATATAATCTTGTTTCACTATTTCCACAACCATCTATCGTACTTATCAATGAATTCGTGTAGCTAAGGCTATTATCACAATTGTCTGTTCCACTTACAGTTCCTAACCATGCTGTTATTGCTACTGCATTACCTGCTGACCCACATTCTAAAGTCAATTCGGCTGGACAAACTATTGTTGGCTTAGTACAATCTTTTACATTCACTGCAAAACTACAACTTGAAGTTTGTCCATTTGCTGCCGTTATTGTATAGGTTACGGTTGATATACCTAAATTAAATACTGTCCCTGCTGCACTACCACTTCCACTACCAGTAGTTGCCCCAGTTATTGCATAACTTATTGAAGCTCCAGGACAATTCTCTATTCCTGTAGGTGTGATTGCAGCTGTCGATGTCCATTTGCAGCCTCCATCAGCACATACTATCACTTCATTTGTCGGACATATCAGGCTTGGTATATCACTATCTTGTACTGTAATATTAAATGTACAGGTTGATGTATTTCCACAGGCATCCGTTGCTGTAAATGTTATCAATGTCGTTCCTAATGGGAAGGTACTGCCAGATGCTATTCCTCCTGTTCTCACCACTGTTGTTGGATTATTACAATCAGTTGCTACTGGTGTAGAATAGATTACGTTCGCATTACAAACATCTACATCTGCATTTACTGTCATATTTGCAGGACAATTGCTGAATACTGGTGGGGTAACATCAGGACTAACTATTATCATTGATGTTGCCGTTCCTGTAGCTCCACACTGATCTGTTACTGTCCATGTTACAGTCTGGTTGCCTCCACACATATTTGGAACTAATCCATTGTAATTATTTGTAACTGTATAGGTTTGACATGCTTCTACAACGGTATAATTATCTAACCAATCTGTTACTAATGTTCCTATACTTTGACCACAGGCAACTGTCAAATTTGTAGGTGCTGTTATTGCTGGTGGCACATTATCAACCACTGTGAATGTAGATGTACCTGTACTAACATTTCCACAAGCATCTGTTGCTACAAATACATAAGTACTTACTTTGTTCGTAACTGTTCCACTACAACTTTTTATTTCACTTATCAAATTCTTGGTTAATGTTACTGTTCCTCCGCAGGCATCTGTTGCACTTGATGAATTTAACCATGTATTTAATACTCCATTAACATCTCCATTGCAAGCCACTGAATTTGTGGCTGTTGGTAAAGTAATCACTGGTGCAACTCTATCTAATAATATGACATTTGCAAAAGTTGTTATACTATTACCACAATCATCTGTAGCAGTCAAAGTGTATAAAGTACTTGTTGTGTTGCCGCATGTCGGTGTTACAGTTCCAGCTGTGAACGTATAACTTAAACTATTATCACAATTATCTACTATTATTGATCCTCCTCTCGATGATACCCATGCTGCAATCGCAGCAGGGTTTCCTGCTGATCCACATTCCAACATTAAGTCAGTAGGTGGAGTCATCATTATCGGTTTCTCTGTGTCTATCACAGTGATAATTGCACTTGCTGTTGAAGTCCTTCCACAGCCATCTGTTGCTGTCCAAGTAACTGTCGTTGTATTAGATCCAGATACACAACTTGTTGGTATTGTACTAAAATTATTCGTTACCGTTACTCCACTACAGCCATCACTACTGGTATAACTTTGTAACCAACTCGTAACTATCGCTCCATTATTTGCATTATTACATTGCAAACTGATATTTGCTGGTGCTGTTATCGTCGGGTTCGTTGAATCTGTTATTGTGAATGTGGCACTTGTTGTACTACTGTTTCCACATTCATCAGTAACTGTAAATATTACTGTCGTATTTCCTGTGTTGCCACATAATTTTGTGAAACCACTATAATTATTCGACCAGCTTACTGATCCACATACATCTGTCGCAACGGCTCCACCTTTGGTATTTAACCAACTTAATAACTGAGCTACATTGCCATTGCCATCGCATTCTACTGTCAAATTACTTGCTCCTGTAGTGATCTGTGGTACTGTTGTATCCTTAATCTTAACATTCGCATAACATTCTTCAAAATTCCCTGCATCATCCGTAGCTCTGAATTTATATAATCTTGTTTCACTATTTCCACAACCATCTATCGTACTTATCAATGAATTCGTGTAGCTAAGGCTATTATCACAATTGTCTGTTCCACTTACAGTTCCTAACCATGCTGTTATTGCTACTGCATTACCTGCTGACCCACATTCTAAAGTCAATTCGGCTGGACAAACTATTGTTGGCTTAGTACAATCTTTTACATTCACTGCAAAACTACAACTTGAAGTTTGTCCATTTGCTGCCGTTATTGTATAGGTTACGGTTGATATACCTAAATTAAATACTGTCCCTGCTGCACTACCACTTCCACTACCAGTAGTTGCCCCAGTTATTGCATAACTTATTGAAGCTCCAGGACAATTCTCTATTCCTGTAGGTGTGATTGCAGCTGTCGATGTCCATTTGCAGCCTCCATCAGCACATACTATCACTTCATTTGTCGGACATATCAGGCTTGGTATATCACTATCTTGTACTGTAATATTAAATGTACAGGTTGATGTATTTCCACAGGCATCCGTTGCTGTAAATGTTATCAATGTCGTTCCTAATGGGAAGGTACTGCCAGATGCTATTCCTCCTGTTCTCACCACTGTTGTTGGATTATTACAATCAGTTGCTACTGGTGTAGAATAGATTACGTTCGCATTACAAACATCTACATCTGCATTTACTGTCATATTTGCAGGACAATTGCTGAATACTGGTGGGGTAACATCAGGACTAACTATTATCATTGATGTTGCCGTTCCTGTAGCTCCACACTGATCTGTTACTGTCCATGTTACAGTCTGGTTGCCTCCACACATATTTGGAACTAATCCATTGTAATTATTTGTAACTGTATAGGTTTGACATGCTTCTACAACGGTATAATTATCTAACCAATCTGTTACTAATGTTCCTATACTTTGACCACAGGCAACTGTCAAATTTGTAGGTGCTGTTATTGCTGGTGGCACATTATCAACCACTGTGAATGTAGATGTACCTGTACTAACATTTCCACAAGCATCTGTTGCTACAAATACATAAGTACTTACTTTGTTCGTAACTGTTCCACTACAACTTTTTATTTCACTTACTAAGTTCTTAGTTAAAGTAACAGCACCTCCGCAGGCATCTGTTGCACTTGAAGAGTTTAACCATGTATTTAATACTCCATTTATATCTCCATTACAAGCCACTGAATTTGTGGCTGTTGGTAAGGTGATTACTGGAGGAAGAGTATCTATTAAATGGACTTTTGCAAAAGTTGTAACTGAATTGCCACAACTGTCCATTGCAATAATTGAATATTGTGTAATTTTTGAATTTCCACAACCATTTAAGGTATCAACTGGACTCATATTAAATATTACACTTCCTCCACAGTTATCCATTACCATTGTTGAAGCATTCGTACTGATCCAATTATTTAGTTTTGTCGTATTCGAAGCATCACCACAGTATAAAAATAAATCTTTAGGATATACCATGTATTGAGGTTTGACATTATCAAAAATGGTTATAATTTGAATTGCTGTATCTTTTTTACCACATTCATTTGTGGCAATCCATTTTCTAATCAACTTTTTATTTTGAGGACATAAACTATCCATTGTCATTTGTTCAAAGTTGATTGTATGCATCACTGCACAATCATCGGTTGCAGTAATTGATGACAAAGGTGGAACTGGAGGTACATCACTAATACATGTTACAGTAATATTTGCTGGTACTCCACTAAATAATGCAGGAGTTGTATCTTTTACTGTTAAATTTATCACAAACAAACTATCGTTACCACAAGCATCTGTAGCTGTAAATTCAACATGATACAAGCCATTTATTGGACATCCAGAAATCAATGTCGTATCATAGGTGAATGTGTAATTCCCACATGTTCCAGACAAATTAATTCCTCCATTTCCACTCAAATAAGCACTTAAGTTTGAACAAGCTATTGTAGTATCAGTTGCATTTGCTAATTTAAAAATTGCAGGAAGTATTAGTAAGGTATCTCTATCATCACCTGTAATTTCAGTTATATCACACATAATTGACATATCCGTAGAACAAGTTGCAGGGAATATCCTTCTTGTTTGTGAAACGATTATACTATCCAATGTACAATCATTTTTATTTATTTTTGATAATTTAAGGTCAAAACTCAATTGATTACCGATTGTAAGTCCACTTGGTATTCCAAAACTGTATTCATATCCAAATGCTGTAGTATCAGATAAAATAGGTCCACTATTTGGTGCTGTACTTCCTGGAATATAACTTCCAGTTATGTAACTATGAGACAATGGAACTGTTAAGACAATGACTTCATTTCCGTCTGTTGGTACCGATCCTAAATACAATACATTCAAGTGAACTTTGTTTGTATCATTAATACAATATCTACATGAATCTGAAACAGTGGTTGTAACTAAAAACGAGCCACTGGCTCCTCTTGATCCTTGTAAATTTATTCTTTGAGTTGCTTGAGGTGTTGCGTTTATTACAGTTCCACAAGGTGAAACTCCATTTGTTCCAAAAAAGAATCTTATACCTGATTTTGCATCACATGGTACTGTTCTAGCTCTAAATTTAATTTTGAATTGATTTAATGGTGAGCTAAGAGTCCCATCTAATCCATTTCCACCAATTGAAGCATTCGGAATAGTCCATTCAAACGACAATCCAGAAGAAATTGGATTTGCTAAGTTTGGCATTGAAGGATACCCAGATGATAAAGGAAATGATAAAAACGATGTGTTAGGTATTATTTCAACACCAGATAAACCATCCGGTATAATAAAGTTAACTTTAACATCTTGAGTTCGACCAACATTCGGGTTCGTAATTAATACTTCATAATCTAATGTATCGCAGAGTGCAACAGTACCACTAGGCTGATTAGTAATAGTAATATTCAAACCAGACTCTAAAAGTCCCCCAAATAATTGCAATGTTTTTGAACAAATTGCTGAATCAACTGTATTTGGATAACCTTGACAATTCCATCCTGCTTTTAAGGTCAAATCATCAACACCACAAGTTGTTATTCTACCTTTTACTTGAAAACAGTTTGTAGAAAATGCTGCCAAGTCTCCTGTTTGATAGACCCCATTTATAGTTGAAAGTGGTGCACTAAGGGTAGTAGAACTACAACTTGTATAATGTTTGACCTCTAATAATTCAATATCACCACCTAAAACTTCTCCAAACCAAACATTTTTTGCATTATAGGCAGTAGGATTACTCAATTGAATATCCCATGTTACAGTATCTGTTGCTCCTTGTTGAACTGCTAGTGGAGTTGAAATAGTTATATCTGGATTAAAATATTGAATTCTATTAAGTGCATCAAAAAGTGAAACTCTTGCACTTCTATGTGCAAAATCATATTTTCCAACTGGTATTGAACGTTGGCTCATTACAAAATGAGCTGTATCAACTGCAGCAGTAGTACAAGTAGGGCTTAAATAGACATAAAATAAAATATGGCTACCTTCATCACTTATTAATTGAGGTCCACCATTAATTGAGAAAATACTACTCAAAACAAATATTAAAGAATCTGAGCCAATATTAATTGGAGTAACATTATATGTCTTCGCAGATGAAGAACTTCCTACAGAATAGTAATATGTAACCGTAGCTCTTCCATATTTATATCCACTTGGTAATGCTACAGCTACAGTATCATAATAGGTTAAAGCACGGTATTCATCTCTAAAATAATTGCCTCCTTCATAACCTACTCCACTGACACCTAAGAAATAATCCATTTGTGCAATAACAGTATCACAACTTTGGGTAATTAAATTTCTAATGCCATTAGAAGCGTCGTAAAGATTAATAATATTATAATTTCCACTATAATTATCACAATCATAAGTATTGGAAGCAAGTGGAGCTAGATTGGAAGGAATATTCGGACCGCTACTTAAGTAATATCGAGTAGATACACTATATGGTTCTATTCCAGAGGAACGCTTTCCAGAATGAACTACAGATTTAATATATACTAAAATAGTATCACCTTGTTGGAAGGTCGAAAATCCGTAAGCAGGACTACACGAAGTTAGGTTTGCTATACTAAAATCTGCCCTGTTGTATTTTCCACCAACTTTGCTCACTGGTATGTTAGTACATTCTATTTGAGTAACTCCGCCCATACCATCAGGTCGTTTTACAACTATTCGACCGGAAATAGGTATTAATGAATCTCCATAAGTTGAATAATCAATAGCATATCCATTGTCAAAACCACCAGCAGGGCTTAATGGACCAATTGTAACATAACCTTTGAACTCAGATTCCATTGTATCACAATGAAGAAATGAGTTATATCTAACTTCAGGAGATAAACTTCCAGAACCATCCGGAATACCATCATTATTGTTATCAGGTGCACCAAAATTTAATCTATGAACATTAAATCCTCTATTAACCATTCCTCCTCGAGGGCAAGGAAAAGGGCAATGCAAATTTATATTTGGAGTTGTACAATTTAATTTAGGATTACAAGTACAAGAATTAGAAGGTTGATTTAAAATTCTAAATCCTACATTTACAGCCCCTCCACCACCTTTTGAACAAACTGCCATTAGATTTAATAAGCATACTGAATAGTTCCTAAAAATTTGTCCTTCAGTAACTATCATTTGAACAGTATTTGTTCCAGCGTTATAATTAAATCCTGTGTATGAAATAGAATTTCCATTAGCATCTTTCAAAACTAAATCTGAAGCATTTCCTGAAAACATTATACCTGCAGGAAGTTGAATATCAAAAGCACCTGTCCATGTCGAAATTCCAGAATATCCTATACTCAATATAGAAATTTCACTATTAAAAATATCGCCATCATTTACATCTATTGGAAATGAAGATATATTACTAATTTGAAAATAGGATATTGGAATTAAGTCAATAAGAGTCAAATTACGAGATGCATTCAAACATCCGTTATTATAAGTTCCAGTGAGTCTTAATCTTTCTCTTCTGTAATCAGTATCAGTACAATCTGCAATGCAACATCCTACTATAACAGCTTCCAAAACAATTGAATCACCTGGCAAAATTGAAGGTATAATGAGTTGAGCTGTGTAAGGATTTCCTGTTCCACAACTTCCTGTTTGAATAATTTTATTCACTCCAGTAATATTCGGATCTACAATAGTAGGTACTCCACTAACATATCTCGTATATTTTATTGCTGAAGTATCAATATATCCATATCTGGAGGTTGTTCCGTTTATTTTCTCGAGGTTAATATTAATATTTGTTGCAACATCAGTTCCTGTATTTTTCAATATATAATACCCTTTTCTTGGTCCTTCAATACAAGTTTGTGGGTCTAATCTAGTGGTATATACTAAATTAGGCTGTACAGTGGGATTAAGTGTAGCACCACCAATACGTTTTGTACCGGTTACACTTCCGCAAGTATAATTGGAAAAACAACCAAAATTTGCTTCTAATCTAGAAGTAAGATTTGTACAAGATAAAATTGTTATTTTATGAGTAATTTCATGAGTTTCATTCATTTCGAAATAACCATTTCCATTCCCAGTTGCTGAAAAATCTGTTATTTCATATTTTCGAATAATATTACTTCCAACAGTTGTTTGAGAGATTAATGTAGCACCACTTAAAAGCATTAAATCTAAACCTATTCCTGAAGTATCTATAAATACAAATTTATTTACTCTTGAACCTCCATTTCTTATTCGAATAGTTCGATTATACATCTGCCCGACAACTGCATTAGAAAAACTAAGATTAGTTGAGTTGTTAGATGGATTTAATCCATTGGGTAAAATATTCATTACACCATTTGCAGCGTTGTAATTATCAGAATTATTTGTTACTGTACCAGCAGAACCAGTTAATTTAGCAATAGCAATATTCCCAGATACAGGCATACCAATAACAGAACAATCTAAAGCTAATTTATATTGTACAGTAAATAAATCTGCAAAATTCAAATCAGATACTGTAAAGATTGGATGATTATCATTTGTAACATTTGATTCTGTAACATTTATAGTTATAGGCAACATAGTAACCCCGTTAGTAGCAGAAGTGACCGTCATAGAGCCTAAAACATAATGTGCACCTGGTCCAAAATCAATATCTAAAACATTATTTGTAGAGCCAGCAACATTTTGGCACTGAACTGTCAATGTAAAATCTACAGAATCAGTACAGACAGAAATTGCTGAAGTTGGAACTGTTTGTGATAAGCTGAATTGAGCATTGATATTGCTATTAATACAAAAGCAAAATAGGAATAATTGGAAAATTATTAATCTCATAGTAAACGATAATTGTGAATTAAATAAATTAGCTTCGGGTAAAAATTGTAAATAATATACTAAAATGAATCTAAAAAAAAATAGTTGTTTGATATATTCGGCACAAATATATATACTTTATTCAAAAGTTGTAAAAAAATTTTTTAAATGAGAACTTATTTATATTTATTTGTTACTTAATTATCAATGACTAAATTAAAGTATCATGCTTACATGGCAAATCTAGAAAATTTAATTAAAAATTAAGTTTAATAAAATATTAATAAATTTTAAATATATTATTAAAACAGTTAATATGTTCAAATTTTTAAAATTTACTTAACTTCAATCAATGCAATATCAGTAATTTATATTATATTTGCATTCGATTTTATTTATCCTTATGATTGGTGAGAATAAGTTTTCATCTTAAAATAATTTACAAATTATACCCATGTATAGAATTTTAACAATCAGTGCTGTTTTTATTGCACTTTTATATGCTTGTACAAAAGAAACAAAAGTCATTACTTCAATTGATTTGAATGATGAATTGTCTTCAGCTATTGGAAATAAAATTAATTATTTGTTGCCAACTGGAGTTGATTTATCGCAAATTCCACAATCAAGTGCAAATCCTCTTACAGAAGAAAAAATCAAATTAGGTAAATTATTATTTTTTGAACCAGCCTTTGCTAATGAATCAAAGTTTGCAGTAGGTAAGAATACATTTACCTGTTCAAGTTGTCATGTTCCAGATGCTGGATTCAGACCATCGAGAGTACAAGGCATTGCTGATGGGGCTTATGGTTTTGGTCTTCAAGGCGAAAAAAGAGTAAAATTGCCATCTTATCCAGAAGATAGCATTGATGCACAAGGTGCAAGACCTTTAGCAGTGTTAAATGTTGCATTTGTTACAAATACAATGTGGAATGGATCATTCGGATCAGATGACGCAAATGTTGGCACTGAAAATATGTGGGGAGTTTTTGATCCTGGCACAGCGATTAATAATCTTCGATTAGGTGCTTTAGAAGGTCAAAATATTGAAGGACTAAAAACACATAGAATGTTCTACAACAAACAAAATATAACAGATAATGGCTATAAAGATCTATTTGATGCAGCATTTCCAAATATGCCAGAATCAGAAAGATATAGCAGAAAAGGTGCTAGTTTTGCAATTAGTGCATATTTAAGATCAATAATTACTAATGAAGCTCCATTTCAGAAATGGTTAAAAGGTGATAAATTAGCAATGACCGATGAACAAAAAAGAGGAGCTATCTTATTTTTCGGTAAACTTAATTGTAATAGTTGTCATAATCAACCCAACTTAGGTTCAATGCAATTTGCAGCATTAGGATTGAAAGACCTTTATGAAAATGGTGGATTGAAGACATCAATTAAGGATAGAAGAAATTTAGGAAGGGGTGGATTTACAGGCAAAACAGAAGATATGTATAAGTTTAGGGTGCCACAATTATATAATTTAGGTGATAGCGGTCCTTATTTTCATGGAAGTAGCAAACAAACACTAGAAGATGTTGTTGACTATTTCAATAATGGAATTCAAGAAAATTACAATGTGCCAGCTAGTCAAATTTCATCTTTTTTAAAGCCACTTGGCATGACAAAACAAGAAAAATCAGACTTAGTTGCATTCTTAAGGAATGGACTTAGAGACCCAAATTTGAAAAGATACGTTCCTTCAACAGTAATTTCTAAAATGTGTTTTCCAAATAATGACCAAAAATCGAAAGAGGATATGGGATGTAATTAGTTAAAATAAATTATCAATAATTAAAATGGGATAATAATTGCTTACTATCCCATTTTTTATTTTATACTCAAATTAAAACTTATATCTTATCAATCTTTTGATATAATAATTTTTTTAACGATTTGTTTCATTTTGCCTTTTAGACTGAGGAGATAAATCCCTGAATATAAGCTTTGTACGTCAATATAAGTGATTGTACTTCCTGCATTCAATGTTGATTCAATTAATTTTTTGCCATCCAAATTATATAAAATTATTTTGATTGACTCTTTCAATAGATCATTCGATTGAATAGCAATAAAATCATTACCTGGGTTAGGAAAAACATTTATACTTACGTTATTCAAATCTACTTCTTTCAAAGCCGTTGTCGATTTATAATCCGTTGTACTTTCATTTATTGAAGAAACTTTTCCTGCACTCACCACACCATAAAACGTTGGTCCTACGGCATAAGGATATGCGGAATTGTGCTGAGCATCTACGGTACAAAAATATGCATAAGTTCCATTTGGGTATTCTGGTGTTATACAAAATCGTCCGTTATGTTCATCCAAATAATCTTCAGATGAATGTTTTATGAACTCATAATCTTCTCTGAAATAACCCAATGGATATGTTGTACTAACTGCAGGTCCATCAGCCACATCTGTTCCATCTGCCCAATGTGTTCGTTGTGTGATATTTCTTAGTTGATAGCCTGATTTTATTCTTGTAATGCCACCAGTACCATTTGCATTTTTATAGGCATAAGCTCCATATATCGGAAATCCATCGTATGCAAATCCAATTAAAGGAGAATGTTTGGTAGAATCTATTACATAAAGCCCATCAGCATCATACAAATTGCAAATTGTAGATATAACAGACTTGTCCAATTTGAAAGCACTTGGGTTTTGATGATGGTGATAATTTCCCATTGCTGGATGTCCTTTGCTACAATCAAAACCTACTTTTTCTGCTACCACTGCATCTCTATTCCAAGGCATAGTTGCACCCATCCCACCCGGACATGGAGGATTTCCGGGACCACCACAAAGAGCATTTGTCGAAGTGTTCCAGGCTACACCGTCTCGATAATCAAAAAGTGCAACACCATTAATAAAATTACCAATATTACCGGGTGTTGTTGCGGTGAGAGTTCCATTGTTTTTTACAGGGTTTAATGGAAACTTAAAGATTGCATTTTGAGCTGTTGCTAAGGATGGGTTTCCATCCAAAAATGGTCCTGTTATATAAGCTGGTACGCCATTTGTGTTGATGTAAACTGATGTGGTTGAATAACGTACTTGCTGAACATTAGCAAGAACACCATCATCAATGGCTGTTGAGTTCCCTTTGTTATAATGCTTTCCTGTAATTGATGAGTTCTGTAACCAACTCGTTATTGCAGGATTGGTTTGAGCATGTAAAACTGTTTGCAAAAAGCAAAAAAAGATGAAAAGATTTTTTTTAGTCATTTTATTATTTTGAAATGATTAATTTAGAAGTAATTGAATGGACTGAATTTGAAATAGTTATAAAATATGTCCCTGAATAGAGAGTCTGAACGTCAATAGAAATCATGGTTGTACCTATTGGTAGAATTTCAGTTTTGACTACTTGACCTTGCATATTGAAAATCCTCAAAGTCCTTTCCATGATTGCATCATGATGCTGGATGGTTAATACATCACCAACCGGATTATTGTGAATCATTATACTATTCGATTCATCAACAGAAATGGTCACTATTTGAGAATACGAATATGAGCCATCGTTATTCACCAATTTTAGGCGATAATAATAATTCCCATTCTGAAGATTCAAGTCATTTGAAGTATAAAGCGTTTTTCCAATACCTTTTTGTTCGCCAATTTTATTAAAATCAACTGCATTTGTTGATCTTTCGATTTCAAAATGAGAAAAATTGATTTCAGACTCTGACCTCCAAGTTAAAAAGGCATCTTTCCCTTTTAATTGTACTGTAAAGTTAAACAAAATTACTGGTAATGGTGGAGCATCATATTTTGTAGCACCGGGAGGTATAGAATTATTTGTACTTGTTGAAGCGACTATCCCATAATATTGTGCTGCCAATGCAAATGGATAAGATGGAGTACCATCGGCTTGTATTGTTACGAAATATGCATAAGTGCCACTTGGATACTCAGGAGTAACTCCATATCTGCCATTATATTGATCCAAATCTCCTGAGCCGGATGTGTAAACATAATCTTCGCACATACTTCCCCAAGGATAAGTAGCTACTGGTGGTCCTTGAGATCTAGAACCCGAAGTTGTCAACACATAACTACTTGTCATTCTTTTGATTGCACCCGTACCGTCCGTATTTGTGTAGGAATATGGTCCATAAATTGGGTAGCCATCCCAAGCAAAGCCAATAATCGGAGAATGATTAGTTGAATCATATTGATTATAAAGACATTTTGGAGTAACATGATTGTGGTAAACACCACCCGGAGCAGGATGCCCTTTGCAACTATCAAAACTTATGCCTTCAAAATAGAGTGCATTTCGATTCCAACCATTGTTAGTGATTCCATTTACAAATTGTTGAGTAGTATTATTCCAATATTTTCCATCTTTTGCATTAAAAACAGCAACACCATTTTTCCAAAGACCGACCACTCCTAAGCCTGTATTCGTTTTTGTACCGTTATTGACAGCAGGTGTTAAAGGAAACCTGCAAACAAAGTTCTGGTCGGCAGGTTGGTTCGGATTATTTTGCCAAGGTCCAATCACATAACCCGGAATACTGGAGGCACTGATGTAAGAATTAGTAGAAGTATAATAAACACTCTGAACATTACATTCCAAACTCGGATAACTTGGATTGGTCTGACCAGTAGGATTTTGAATCCAAGAAGTTATGATTGGGTTCGATTGGGAGAATAAATTTATGGAGAAAAAAACAATTACTAAAAACATCAATTTTCTTTTCTTTAGCATATTATTTCTATTTAAAATTTAAAAAAGTAGTAAATTTTTTATAATATCTCTTATTAAAATCATCTTATTTTTGATTTATTCTATTTTTATTAATTTCTTAGATTTCCAATTGTTATTTTTATTTTTAATAAAATATATTCCACTTTTGAGGTAATTAAAGCTCTGATTTTCAATATCATTACCCAAGTAAACAACTTCTCCTATAAGATTTGTAAGGATAAATTCATCGTTTTCTGATTTGGGAGAAATATGAATATAATCCCAAAATGGGTTTGGCGAAATTTCAAACGATTCTGCAAAAACTTCTTTATTATCTACTGTTCCTAAACACCAATCGCCACTGCCAACTAATTTACTCATTTCATTACAGAGATATTGATAATTAGAAATATCGTCAATTGACATTTTGGATTTTAATAAGTTGTTAGTTTCGTCTTTATCTATTTTCAAGTTGTAAAATTCCTGAATTTGATTGTCGAATCTGATTAACTTGTATGTTTCGTTTCGAATCGCTTTTCCATCTGAAGAATCAGGAGTCAATTTGAAATTTTCACAAAAAGCCCAATTCCTTATTTTGGTATTTTCATTCTTAATTATTGGCAAAAAACTTTTAGAATCAACAGGTTTGTTTGTTGGTATTTGAGATTGCCAGTTATTAATGCCATTTAATTCTAATATAGTTGCAAAAATATCAGCAACATTCACTAAAGCATCCGTATTTCTATTTTTGTTGACAACTGACGGACCTGAAAATATCATAGGCACATGCACACCATATTCGTAAACTGTTCCTTTCGATCGTTCAATGTTGGTTATTTGAGCGGTTTTTTGTGTATTTCCATTGTCTCCAATGAAAATAAAATCCGTACTATCCAACCTATTCATAGCTTTGAGTGAATCCAAAAATCTTCCGATTTCGGTATCCATTGCTTGAATGGCTGCTTTAAAATACTTTTTAGTATTTTGATTAATATCTTGTTGAGTTCCTGAAAGAGTTTTGAAGCTATGTAAATTTAACGGCGGAAGGTGGTAAGGAGCATGTGGAGCATTGAATGCCAACCACAAAAAAATTGGCTTATTATTTTGTTTTTTTATCCATTCAATAGCGTTATTTACATTTTCAGTGGTGGCATAATTCGTACAAGTGCTTTGGATACCATCAGTATGTTTTGTCCAATTGGTATAGTTCGTCAATTGACCTATAAAACAGCCTTCGTAATGGTCATAACCCATCCTTAAAGGATTCAATAAATTCCAAGTTGGTGAAGGTTGTTGCAAATGCCATTTCCCGATATTAGCACAACTTATATTGGAATTGTTCATTTTCAATAATTTAGGAATAGTGATTTCTGATGTATCCAATGGATTTGATCCTCCAGTTCCTCCAACTATGTCACCAACTCCGGTTCTGAAACCATATCTTCCTGTTAAAATGGTAGCTCTAGTAGCAGAACAAACCGGGTTTGCAGTGGCTTGATTGAATTTTATACCATTTTGCAATAGTTTCCTGATGTTTGGAACATCCACAGTATCTTTATGATCATCATAAAATCCGAAATAATCTGTCCCCAAATCATCAGCAATGATTAGTACTACATTTCTTTGACCAAAACTTATTATAGCTAAAGTTGATAAAAATAATATAAAAATGTTTCTAATCATAAGTTCAATTTTAAACTGAGTTGAAAACCTCCACTTTGTTTTGCAACTTCGATTTTCTTATTTGACGATACAATTATTGGAATCCTTTGCGGAATAGCTAATTTTTTTTGGGAAAAGAAATGTTTTTATTGAAAATAAAATTTTTATCATTCAAGGTGAGTAAAAAAGCTATTATATCAACTTTCTCATTAGAGGTAAGAGCAATTCCATTTTGTAATATATTTGAAAGTGTTGGGGAAGCATGAATTCCTTTAACATAATGATTCAGAACCTGTTGCAAACTTCTAAATCTTCCATCGTGCATATATGGAAAAGAATAAGATAGATTTCGTAGCGATGGAATTTTAAATTTCAGACTATCATTACTTTGTAAAGAGATGGTGAATTTTCCTTTATCATTCAGGGTAGTATCAACAGATAAGCCATTGTTTTCAAAATCGTAAGTTGAAAAAAGTGGTTCTTTATGGCAGCCATTACAATTTTTTAGAAACAATTTATAACCATTAATTTCCTGTGGTGAAAATTTTGCCAACCCATTTTGGACACTATCGTATTTGGAATTAAAAGAAACAAAAGTAAGTTGAAACTGAGCTAATGATTTCATGACTTCCGAAGATGTGACTATAGAATCCTCAAATGCTTTCCAAAATAGTTTCCTATAAATTTCAGATCGATTCAATTTCATGACCACTTGTTCGATAGTGCTACCCATTTCTTTCGGGTGGCTGATTGGTGCAAGTGCCTGAGCATCAAGGCGAACAATAGCTCCATCCCACATAAATGACTTTTGCCAAGCCAAATTCATGAGTGCAGGTGCGTTTCGATTCCCAATCTGATCTCGAATGCCATGACTCAAGGTATGATCGGAATGTGCAAATGCATTGTAAGGTGAATGACAAGATGCACATGAAATACTGCTATCAGCAGATAAAATTGGGTCATAAAATAAAGCTTTTCCAATAGCAATAATATCCTTTTTCAATGGGTTTTGTTTGAAATTATAGATAGGCTTTGGATAATTTTTGGGATAAGAAATTTTATAGCTGCCTTTACTGCAAGCAAAAAGTATCAAAAATCCAAAAATCATGAGCAACCTATTTCTCATTTTGAAGGTCAAATATTTTTTTGAAACTTTGAGATAGTTCAACTGCTTTATTTCCTGGACTCATAATTTCAAAAGTATTTTTCAATTCATTCGTTATTAAAAATTGGTCTAAATTCAGAGTTAAATTTACATCTTTAGTATCAGTTGTCAATGGTAATTGTATGGTTTGCAATGTATTATAAGGAAATTGATATCCACCAATATGATATTGAAAAAGGTGATTTCTCGTAGATATTGAAGGGCAATTTCCCTCTATTTTCCAATTAATAAACCCACTTTGCCAAGTCCAATACATTCCATATATTGGATCCAAATCATCGGACATTTCACTATTTACATTCGTAACACTATCAATACCAATTGAAAAGCGAATGGCATCATAAGAATTTGTGTTTGTAAATGGAATTGATATATTTTGTTGATTTTCAAAGTCAACCAAATATTCTTTTTTGGGAAATTTGTAAATGATTTGATTTGACTTAATCAAGGAAATATTTGAAATATAAAAACGAATGGTAGAAATTGAAAAACTGTCATTCCAAGTTTTAGAAAAATAATTTTCACCTAATCTAAAAGATTGATTATCAAACGAAAGATTGAAAATCAAATTTTGACCAATTCCTTTTTTTTGACTCAAACAAATTGATAAAATAATAGCAAAAAATAATCTTAATTTCATTAAAGTCTATTTTCTGATTGGTTTCCCTTTGAAAATCGTTGTAAGTTCTTGAGTCAGATTGTCGAAAAGTGGTTTTTGGTCGGGTTTGCATAAAAGTTTTATGTCCTCAAAGTGCTTAAAGTGAATTAGTTCTGTATTTTTTTGTGCATCAGATAATAGTGTAAGTAATGAATCGGAATTTGGAGAATCACTTTTCAATTGTTGATAAAGTGTATTTTTCAGTGAATTTATTAAAGAATCATTTGTATGTATTTGTGATCGATGCTGTTGAATCAATTGTTCATATTTTACAATTTGATCTTTGTCGAAATTAAGCTTATGAATTACAATTCTCTTCGGCAAATCCGGGTCGAAATGTGGTGGATGAATTAAAAATCGCCAAACAAAAAACAAATTGATTATTGCCAACAAGGCAATAATTAAATATAAAAAATTAGTCTTTTTCATTGTAAAGATTATTATCTACACGAATTTGATAGATAGAATCAAAAGTGTATTGGTTATTTGAATTTACTGATTTACCCATCCAACGAATTTCCAAAAATGATAGGAGAAAAATTACGGATGCAGCAATTGCTACTTTATAATAAGGAATAGAATTTAATTTCCTCTGTCGGATAGCATCCATTATTCTATTATCAAGATTTTCTGCTGGAGGAACTCTTTTTAAATGTTTAAAACTTTGAAATAAATCTTCCATAAATTGATAGACGATTTTGTTAATCCAATCCTTCGTTTTGTAGATGAGATTTTAAATTATTTTTTGCTCGTTGGAATAAAGATTCAACAGCCTTTGTTGTCAAGCCCATAATTTCTGCTGTTTCTTTCTGAGAAATCTGTTCCACTTTCAAAAGGATAATCACAGTTTTCTGATTTTCAGATAATTTGTTGATGCAATTAAAAAGTCGATTGAGGTTTTCTTTTTCTTCAAGTTCGATACCCGGATGGGATGATGTAGGGATTTCAATAGTTTTTGTAGAATCTGGAGTAAAAATAGATGTTATAAAAGCAAACCTTTTTTGTCTTTTTTTTGCTCTTAAAAAATCAAGTGACTTATTGACAGTAATTTTATAAATCCAAGTTTTCAAAGAGGCATCTTCCCTAAAAAATTGTAGTTTTTCAAATAAACTAACAAAAACATCTTGGGTTATCTCTTCTGCATCTTCAATACTTTGAGAATAATGTAGAGCTACATTATAAACTATGACTTTGTAATTGGAATAAATTTCGTTAAAATTCAAGAGTAAGAGCTTTTAAAAATCAAATGTAACTAAGTTGTAATAAAAGCACCTAAAACGACTACAGTTTTATATATCAGAATTTTTTTTATTTAAATATCTCATTAAAAAAATTTATTAATCATCTTTCAAATTAAAAAAATAGAGTAAAAATTATTTGAAATATGCTGATGCCTTTTGTTTTGTTCTTTGAATTCTAGGTAAAGATTCATGAATTACATATGGATTTTCTGGATTGTTTTTAATATAATTTTGGTGGTAATTCTCTGCTTGCCAAAACTTTACGAAAGGAACAATCTCTACAGAAATAGGCTTGTTAAATTTCCCAGATTGATTTAATGAATCGATATAATTTTCTGCAATTCTTTTTTCATCCTCATTTCTATAAAAAATAATCGATCTATATTGCTTGCCATGATCGGGTCCCTGACCATCAACTTGTGTAGGATCAATAGAAGCAATATAAACTTTTATCAAATCTTCATAGGTCACAACAGATGGGTCATAAGTGAATTCAAAGGATTCAGCATGACCAGTTAAGCCAGAACCAACTTGTTTGTATGTCGGATTTTCTTCTTTTCCCCCTGAATATCCAGAGATAACATCCCCTACTCCAATTATATTTTCAAAAACACCCTCTTCGCACCAAAAACATCCACCTGCAAATGTTGCTGTTTTCAAATTAGACTTTGAATTCGATGGAAGAAATTTAAGTGCCTCACCATCAATACAATATCTCAGACCTGTTGGCTTCGGACCATCATCAAACACATGACCTAAATGGGCATCACATCTTTTGCACGTAAGTGCATCTCTTACCATTCCATGAGAATTATCAGTAGCAACGTTCAAACTTCTATTATAAAATGGTGCAAAAAAACTGGGCCAACCAGTACCAGAATCGAATTTGGCAGTTGAGCTAAATAATGGATTATTGCAACACACACATACAAAAACACCATTTTCATGGTTATCATTTAACTTACTCGAAAATGGTCTTTCAGTTCCTTGTTGACGAGTAATATAAAATT
>ENA-UOYA01002094-UOYA01002094.1-activated-sludge-metagenome-genome-assembly--contig:-NODE-2094-length-19858-cov-6.795334_pt1 | contig 19858 bp, 34 predicted proteins | sample MGYA00238163_ERZ764804 | MGnify/ENA primary metagenome ERZ764804 (study PRJEB28919, sample SAMN05720223) | activated sludge metagenome | isolation source: Anaerobic digester | place: Hong Kong... | reverse complement strand
GAAAAAACCGGTGTTAATATCCGCTATATCGTTCCTGCGGGCAACGAAGCTGAAAAGCTTAACTCCATGATAGCGGGTAACACCCTTCCTGACCTTATTACCATTGGCTGGTGGGAAGGCCAGGTTCCCATGATGATCGATTCCGGTCTTGTGCTCCCCCTGGATGAACTTGCCCCTTTAATAAAAAACAATAAAAGGCTTCCTATGAACGAAGGCGTTGTACGGACAGTCGCCGACATGAGCGGTGCTGATCTCTCCGGGGTCAAAATCAAAATCGTCAATAAAATTAAAATAGACGAAAAAGGAGAAGAAATATTAGCAACCACCAGTACATTTAGGAAAAAAATTACCTTTTATAAAGGAGCATTTAATAATCCATTGACATTAGCATATGTAATCGGACACGAAAGAACCCACCTTTTTCAATTTGGGCTTTATCGTGGGCAGCTTTTAAAAACAGGTTTACACGCATTTTTTAGTAAGACGGGCCTGAAAAATTTTGATATACTGATCAATAATTTCGAACGTGCGGCCTATGCTACACATCGGCAATGGCAACTTTATTTTATAGATAGTTGGAAAACCTATAACAGGATCAAGCTTCTTTAATGCTTAAAACAAAAAACCATCACCAAGAAATAAAAGCTTCGAAAATAAAAGTGTTTTCGAAGCTTTTCTCATTCCCTGACCACATTTAGCTCTTGGAGAACTGCGGTGCCCGACTTGCCCACAACTTTTCCTTTCCCGGGTACGAGCCGAATGCGGGCAAAAGATTTATTGAAGACTGCGCGGATATTCTACGGAAAGCAGACATAGACCCCAGGGAGGAAGGGTTGCTCCTGCCGCAGCCCGCCGCCCCTCTTGCAGTAGTTCCGGAATCTCTTCCGCCCCACGTTTTTTCTTTCCCACTTCCAAGACAGTACCAGCCATAATCCTGACCATATTATACAAGAACCCATCCCCGGTCACCGTTAACCTGATTAACGGTCCATCCTGCTTCAGGGAACAGGCCTCGATCGTTCTCACAAAATCCTTTACCGCGGTATCGCTAGCGCAAAACCCCCTGAAATCATGCCGGCCGAGGAAAAAGGCGCAGGCCTTCTCCATGGCCGCTATATCTAATGGCACCGGCACATGATAAGCATAAAACCGCCAAAACGGATCCATAATCTGCTCATTAAAAATTGTATAGCAATATGTCTTCCGAATCGCCTGAAAGCGGGCATGAAAATCAGGCCCTACCTCTTCGGCCTCCCTCACCACAATACTTGCCGGTAATAACGAATTGACCGCCACAGGAAAACGTTCCACCGGGATCCGCGTATTGCTGAAAAAGTTCACTACCTGCCCCCTGGCATGCACGCCGGCATCGGTCCTGCCCGCACCAATCACCGTTATTTGCTCCTTTGTAAGGATACTTAAAACTTTTTCCAACGTTCCCTGAATAGTCTTCAACCCGGTCCCTGTTTGGATTTGAAAACCGTGGAATTCTGTCCCGTCATAGGCAATCGTCAGCTTAATATTCCGCATGCAGTACTCTCCCTTTTTAGAGCGTGTTTAAGCGCGTAAAAATGGCCACGACCACAAAAACAATGATGAAGAGATAGGCCAGAAAATCCTGCGCTCCGAATACCAATTGCTTCACTCTGGTTCTGTTTTCCCCGCCACGGTAGCAACGGGCTTCCATCGCCATCGCCAGCTCATCCGCCCGGCGAAAGGAACTTAAAAAAAGCGGTACCAGCAAAGGAATTAGATTCTTCGCCCGTTGAATCAACCCGCCGCTTTCAAAATCGGCGCCCCGGGCTTTCTGGGCCTTCATAATCTTCTCCGTTTCTTCAATTAAAGTGGGGATAAAGCGAATGGCAATGGTCATAATCATGGCCAGTTCATGGGCGATTGGCACAAAACACGCCTTCAGGATCTTTTCTAACCCATCGGTTAAAACAATCGGCGTTGTCGTTAAGGTTAATAATGAAGTGACAACCACTAAATAAATCAGGCGCAAGGCCATAAAGAGCCCCTGCCTGAGCCCGTTTTCATAAATATGCAAAAAACCCCACTCCCAGAGAAGAGGGCCACCCTCAGTTAAAAAAATATGTAATCCTACGGTTAAAAGAATAATAACCGTTAAAGGTTTTAGTCCCTTCAGAATAATCTTATAAGGAATATGCGCTAGAGAAATAATCCCTGCGGTAATCAGCGTCACAAACAGGTAACCCGTAAAATTGTTCACGACAAAAAGCCCAACCATATATAGTACCAAAGAAATAATCTTGGTACGCGGGTCTAATTTGTGCACCACTGAATCACCGGGAATATATTGACCGATTGTTATATCTCTGAGCAATGTCTTTGTCCCTCTCTTATCACTTTTAAGATCTCATCCCTTGCTTCTTCCACCGTAAAAACATCCTGCCGCAGCTGCCAACCTTTCTTTTGCAAGGCCAGCACCAGTTTCGTCACGGTCGGAATATCCAGCCCAAACTCCTTCAGTCTGGCCGCATGATTGAGAAAGACCCGCCGCGTGGCATCATCATAAATGATCCTGCCTTGATGCATGACAATCAACCGCTCGGTTAATTGGGCCACATCGTCCATGTTGTGGGAAATGAGGATTACAGTGATTCCGGCGTTATGCAGTTCTCCGATCTGCTCCATGATTTCCAGCCGACTGCGCGGGTCCAGACCGGCCGTAGGTTCATCCAGGATTAAATAAGCCGGTTCCATCGCTAAAACACTGGCGAGCGCCACCCGCCGCTTTTCTCCGCCGCTCAAATCAAAGGGCGAGGCGTCGGCATAAATATCGTAATCCAAATGGACCATCTGTAATGCCTTCTTCACCCTTTGCGTAAGCGCCTCGGCAGATAGCCCCAGATTTTTCGGCCCAAAGGCAATTTCCTTATAAACAGTATCCTCAAAAAGCTGGTGTTCCGGATATTGAAAAACCAGCCCGACCTTTTCCCGGATCTTTTTTAAAGGCACGCCGGGAGCGGTTAAATCCCAATCGTCCACATAGACTTTGCCGCCGGTGGGCTTTAAGAGGCCATTCAAATGCTGGGCCAGAGTGGACTTGCCGGAACCGGTATGCCCAACCAGGCCAATGAATTCCCCTTCATTAATGACCAGATTCACCTCATGCAAGGCTTCCGCCTGAAAAGGTGAATCAGGCTGATAAACATAAGAGACGTTTTCCAGTCTTATCGGCATAAGGCAACCACCATTTCCTCAACAGTTAATATATCCGCGGGCAATTGAACGCCTGCCTGATTAAGCTGATTACGCAGTTCCATCATCGGGGGAACATCAAGCCCCAAAGCTTTTATTTTCCCGACCTGGGCAAAGACCTCCCGTGGTCTTCCGTCCATGACAATATGTCCTTCCTCCATGACCACAACCCGATCGGCTAAAATAGCCTCCTCCATAAAATGGGTAATGAGAATGATCGTTAAGTTTTCTTCCTGATTCAATTTGAGGACCGTCTGCATTACTTCGGCCCGTCCGGCCGGATCAAGCATCGCGGTCGGTTCGTCCAGCACCATGACATTGGGTTTCATCGCCAGGATTCCCGCGATGGCCACCCGCTGTTTCTGCCCGCCGGATAAAAGATGCGGAGCCTGTTTGCGATAGGCACTCATATCCACAATGCGCAAAGACTCGTTGACCAGATGACTGATCTGGGCCGGTTCAATCCCGAGGTTTTCCGGACCAAAGGCCACATCATCCTCGACGACTGTGGCAATGAGCTGGTTATCGGGATTTTGAAAAACCATCCCCACCTGTTGCCGGATGTCCCATAATAACTCGGGCTTACGCGTATCCATCCCGTTGATGATTACCGAACCATGATCCGGGATCAGCAGGGCATTCAAGTGCATGGCCAGGGTCGATTTCCCCGAACCGTTATGCCCGATAATGGCCACAAACTCCCCCGGCCGGATTTGCAGATTGATCCCTTTTAAAGCCTGCCGGTTATGGCCCTGAACATTGATATACCAGTGCTCCAGATTATTTATCTTTATTATTTCATCCACAGCGCATCACTACTCTTTTCTGCCCATAAGAAAGAGCACATCCCCGGGCACCGCCTTGACCGCGTGCCTCTTAATGCATCTTCATTTCTATTAACACAACAATTCCCCTGATAACAAAAACAGGAAAGCCAAGACTCAAACACATTACTGTTTAAGGAGATGGTTTTCCTGACTTTGCATCTTCCTGAACCCGATAATCGTACGCTAAAAGAATTCGCCACTAAACTAATTCCATAATTACTAACGGCGCGGCATCTCCGCGGCGGAATCCTACTTTGAGCATACGCGTATAGCCACCTTGCCGTTCAGCGTAATTCTTACTGATATTTTCAAAAAGATCCTTCACCACAGCTTCATCAAGAAGATAAGCCATCGCCTGACGCCGGGCGGCTAAATCCCCCTGTTTGCCTAAGGTGATCATCTTTTCGACAATACTTCTCAATTCTTTTGCTTTCGGCTCCGTCGTTTCAATCCGACCGGTCCTGAGTAAAGCTGTTGCCATACTCCTAAACATCGCCCGACGCTGTCCTGTATTGCGTCCCAGTTTCCGATAGGCCATTTTTCATCCAACCCCCTTTTTACAGCCGATATATCGCACCTATTCTTCCGCTTTCCTAAGAGATAAACCAAGTGATTTCAGTTTTTCATCGACTTCTTCCAGGGACTTTTTCCCCAGGTTCCGTACCTTCATCATTTCTTCTTCGGTTTTTTGAATCAGCTCTCCGACTGTGTTAATGCCGGCTCGCTTTAGACAATTATATGACCGGACTGAGAAATCCAATTCCTCAATGCTCATGTCAAGGATTTTATCCTTTTCTTCTTCTTCTTTTTCCACCATTATTTCCACGTCCCCGATTTTTTCGGTCAGTCCGATAAACAGCTTAAAGTGATCATTGAGGATTTTCGCGGAAAGACTGACTGCTTCATCAGGCAGAATTGTCCCGTCCGTCCATACTTCCAAAGTAAGCTTATCATAATCCGTAATTTGCCCTACCCGTGTATCAGATACCGTATAGTTCACTTTTTTGATCGGTGAAAAAATCGAATCAACCGGAATGACCCCGATGACATGCTCTTCCTTCCGGTTTTTCTCTGAAGGTCTATATCCACGGCCTTTTTCCACAGTAATTTCCATTGATAATTTGGCACCACTGTCCAAAGTAGCAATGTGTAATTCCGGGTTTAGGATCTCCACTTCACTGTTCAGCTGGATATCGGCAGCAGTAACTTCCCCTTCGCCGGTCGCTTCCAGCCAGACCACCTGAGGTTCATCCGAATGAACCTTCAAGGCAAGCATTTTTAGATTAAGAATAATGTCCGTCACATCTTCCACTACACCGGGGATCGAAGAAAATTCATGCAGAACTCCCTCAATCTTCACCGATGTAACAGCCGCTCCGGGCAGTGAAGACAGTAAAACCCGGCGCAAAGAATTACCTAAGGTAATCCCGTAGCCGCTTTCCAACGGTTCGACCACAAACCTGGCATAATCTTTCTTTTCGTTGATTTCGACGCATTCAATTCTGGGCTTTTCTATCTCTATCACAAGCTACCCTCCTACTCGAACCAAACTTTCCCCCAGCGGTCGGAGAGATCAGATTCCTGATATCCCCGGCATTATCTGGAGTACAATTCAACAATCAGATGATCCTCAATCGGAACATCAATTTGGTCTCTATTGGGAAGAGCCAAGACCTTCCCGGACAGGTTATTCTTATCCAATTCCAGCCAGGCCGGTGGAGTTTTATGGGTAATGCTCTCTTTGAGCTCCTGGAATTTCACTGCTTCCAGGCTTTTTTCTTTAACCTGAATCACATCTCCCACCTTAACCAGCATCGAGGGAATATTAACTTTTTGCCCATTGATTGTAAAATGATTATGCTTTACCAACTGACGTGCTTCCACTCTGGACGAAGCAAAGCCCAGCCGAAAGACCACATTATCAAGACGTCTTTCCAAAAGACGTAATAAGTTTTCACCGGTAATCCCTTTTTGGCGCTCCGCCTTGTCAAAATAATTGCCGAACTGTTTTTCCAAAATACCGTAGATACGGCGAGCCTTCTGTTTTTCCCTCAACTGAAGACCATATTCCGATAATTTTTTCCGGTTCCCCTGGCCATGCTGTCCGGGAGCATATGCTCTCCGATCAATGGCGCATTTCTCCGTATAGCAACGATCACCTTTTAAATACAGCTTTTCCCCTTCACGGCGGCAAAGTCTGCAAACTGGTCCTGTATATCTAGCCATTAACTGAATTACACCTCCTTAAACTCTCCTGCGTTTTGGCGGGCGGCATCCGTTATGCGGAATCGGCGTCACGTCTTTGATGACGTTAACCTCGAGCCCTGTAGCCTGTAATGAACGAATCGCCGCTTCACGACCTGACCCAGGCCCCTTCACATATACCTCTACTTCCCTCATGCCATGTTCCATCGCTGCTTTGGCGGCTTGTTCGGCGGCCATTTGGGCAGCATAAGGTGTACTCTTTCTGGACCCTTTAAACCCTAACTGTCCGGATGTAGCCCAGGAAATGGTATTCCCGGCTTTATCAGTAATCGTCACAATTGTATTGTTAAATGTTGATTGGATATGCGCAGCACCCTGTTCAACATTTTTCCGTTCACGGCGTTTTACTCTCGTCGTGGCTGTTCTTTTTGCCATCTGCTAGTTTCCTCCTTTCCTATTTGTGCTTCGCTCCTACGGTTTTGCTAGGACCTTTCCGAGTGCGGGCATTTGTTTTTGTCCTTTGTCCACGCACCGGTAAGCCGCGGCGATGGCGCAACCCTCTGTAACAGGCTATTTCCATCAATCTCTTGATATTTAAAGAAACTTCCCGTCTGAGATCACCCTCAACCTTGTGTTCCTTATCAATTACTTCCCGCAGTTTATTTACTTCATCTTCCGTCAGATCTTTGACCCTTGTATCAGGATTGACTCCTGTTTTGGCTAAGATCTGCTGCGCAGTTGTTTTACCAATCCCGTAAATATAGGTTAAACCTATTTCTATCCGTTTTTCGCGAGGCAAATCAACACCTGCAATTCTGGCCAATTCTTGTACACCTCCTCATCCTAACCCTGCGTTTGTTTATGCTTGGGATTCTCACAGATAACCATGATCTTACCCTTACGTCTGATTATTTTACATTTTTCACAGATAGGCTTCACCGACGGCCTTACTTTCACAATTCATACCCCCTTCATCCTAAGAAGCTCACTTAAAGCGATAGGTGATTCTTCCCCTTGTTAAATCATATGGTGAAAGTTCCACAGTAACCCGGTCCCCTGGTAATATACGAATAAAATGCATTCTTATTTTCCCGGAGACATGTGCCAAGATTTGGTGCCCATTTGCTAATTCAACCCGGAACATCGCATTAGGGAGGGGTTCCAGAACAGTACCTTCAACTTCTATGACATCCTGTTTGGACATATCCTACCAACCTCCTTATCCCCAGCACTCTTCAAAATTAATCCCTTAATCCAATACTTTGTCCTTACGTTCATCTGCATAGCCTCTATTTTGTCAAAATCCATGGTCCTTCGTCTGTTAGCGCGACACTGTGTTCAAAGTGCGCGGAACGTTTTCCGTCAACGGTTACCACTGTCCAATTGTTTTCCAGTGTCTCAACCTCATAATCACCCACATTAACCATCGGCTCAATCGCCAAAACCATGCCGGCTTTTAGTCTGGGCCCATGCCCGGGTTGCCCAAAATTCGGCACTTGTGGGTCTTCATGCATGTTCCTGCCAACGCCGTGGCCCACAAAATCTCTGACTACTGAAAAACCTGTGCTTTCTACATAAGACTGGATGGCATGGGAGATATCCGAGAGTCGATTATTCACAACCGCTTTCTTGATCCCCTCAGCCAAGGACCGCTCTGTTACTCCAAGCAGTTTGCGGGCTTCTTCATCAACTTCACCCACCGGCAAAGTTACAGCCGCATCACCCACATATCCGTTGAAAGTTGCGCCGATATCAATACTTATAATATCGCCACAATTAACCTGCCTTAAACTAGGGATGCCGTGCACAACTTCCTCGTTGATTGAAGCACAGATGCTTTTGGGGAATCCATTATACCCTTTAAAAGTGGGAATTGCCTGCTTGCTGTGAATAAACTCTTCCGCAATCCGGTCAAGTTCCAGCGTCGTTACTCCCGGTCGAACAGCTTTCGCCACTTCCCGGTGAGTTTGGGCTACAATCTGCCCGGCATCATACATATAACGCAATTCCCGCTCAGACTTAAGAATAATCATACTAACCTCTTCCTAATGCTGTGATAATCTTCTGCGTTACTGTTCCCACAGAGTCATTTCCCTCAATATTAAGAAGGAGTCCTTTCTTTTGGTAATAATCAATCAGCGGAGCCGTCTGCTGTTCATAAACATTCAACCGGTTTCCGACGATTGCTTCCGAATCATCGCTTCGCTGGTAAAGCTCTCCGCCGCATTTCTCGCATTGATCCTTTTGGGCGGAAGGATTATAAACAACATGGTAAGTTGCCCCACACCCTTTGCAGACTCTGCGCCCGGTAAGCCGTTCCAAAAGCGCTTTCCGCTCCACCACAATATTAATGACCTTATCCAACTTCACATTAAGCTCCTCCAGCGTTTTCTCCAGAGCATCCGCTTGAGGTACCGTTCTCGGAAAGCCATCCAGCAAAAATCCGGCACGGCAATCGTCCTGGGCTAGTCTTTCTTTCACAATCCCGACTGTCACCTCATCAGGTACCAGCTTGCCCGAATCAATATAGCGCTTCGCCTCAACCCCAAGGGGTGTACCTTCTTTGATGGCTTTTCTGAACATATCTCCGGTGGAGATATGCGGTATGTTTAATTCTTTCGTCAAAAACTCAGCCTGCGTTCCTTTTCCTGCTCCCGGTGGTCCCATCAGAATAATTTTCATTCCTCTACCTCCCACTTTTTCGGAATCTACTTAAGGAAGCCCTGATAGTGTCTCATTAACAGATTAGATTCCATTTGTTTCATCGTATCTAATGCTACGCCAACGACAATCAGCAAACTGGTCCCTCCGTAATAAACCGGCAATTCCGTGGTGGAAACCAGCAAAGAGGGGAGTATCGCGATCGCCGCTAAAAAGACAGCCCCGGCCAGCGTAATCCGGCTTGATACTTTCTCAATATATTCCGCTGTCGGGCGACCCGGCCGCAACCCGGGGATAAACCCACCATATTTCTTCATATTATCTGCGATGTCATTGGGATTAAAGGTAATGGCCGTGTAGAAATAGGTGAAGAAAATAATCAGCAGCGCATAAATGAGTTGGTACCAAAGGCTTTCAAAGGTGAATACTCTCGAGACCCAGGCCGCAAAAGCATTCTCCGGGAACCAGGCCGCAATCGTACCGGGGAACATCAGCATCGAAATGGCAAAGATAATGGGAATAACCCCGGCCTGATTCACTTTTAACGGAATGTGCGTGCTTTGGCCACCATAAACCTTTCTGCCCACAACCCGCTTCGCATACTGCACGGGAATCCGCCGTTGCCCTTCCTGAATCGCTACGATCCCGGCGATAACCGCCACCGCAATCACTAAAAAGAGCAGCACGACAAAAATACTTGCCGTTCCGGCCTTCAAATACTCGTAAATGGAAACTGCACCGGCCGGTACTCTGGAGACGATACCGGCAAAGATGATTAAGGAAATCCCATTGCCAATCCCTTTATCGGTAATCAATTCACCGAGCCACATCAAAAAGGCTGTTCCGGCCGTGAGGGAAATCGCAATAATCAAAGTTGTGCCCAGTCCCGGATTAAGCACTGCCGACCTTAATCCGAAAGAGATCCCCACCGCCTGGACAAAACCTAAAATAACCGTTCCATATCTGATATATTGCGTCATTTTTTTCCGGCCGTCCGGCTCTTTGGCCAGTCTCTCCAGGGAAGGAATAACAACCGTCAGGAGTTGCATAATAATAGATGCATTAATATAAGGAGTAATACTCATGGCAAAAATCGAAAAGTTTTTAAATGCACCCCCGGAAATTACATCAAAAAACCCTAAGAGCTGTCCCTCGGCGATTAAATTTGCAATAACTTCAGTATTTATGCCTGGTACAGGGATATGCACACCAATCCTGAATACCAACAGCATGGCGATGGTAAAGAGGATCTTTTTACGCAGATCGGCCAGTTTCCAAGCACTTCTCAATACCTCTAACACCTTAAATCACCTCTACTTGGCCGCCAGCAGCGGCAATTTTTTCTGCTGCCGCCTTGGAAAAACCATGTGCTTTCACTGTTAAAGCCTTCGTGATTTCTCCGTTGCCGAGTATTCTTACTCCATCACGCACGTTTTTCACCAAACCGGATTCCACTAATAGTTCGGGTGTCACTACCGTCCCTTTGGCAAAACGTTCATTCAACTGGGCCAGATTAATTACAGTATATTCCGGTTTGAATATATTAGTAAAGCCACGTTTCGGCATCCGTCTTTGCAACGGTGTTTGACCGCCTTCAAAATAGGGCGCTTTTCCGCCGCCTGATCTGGCTTTCTGTCCTTTATGGCCGCGTCCCGCAGTCTTGCCAAGGCCGGTTCCCGTGCCACGACCTTTTCTGACGTCCTTTGTTCTTGCGCCGGCTGCGGGTTTTAAATTATGGAGTTTCATCTGCTGCACCTCCTTCTCATCACTAAGACAATTCTTCTACAGATAATAAATGCCTCACTTTATTTACTTTTCCGCGAATGTCAGGTGTATCTTCCTGCACCACGCTCTGATTCAGCTTATGCAGTCCCAACGCCTGCACATTTGCCCTGACTGTTTCGTTCGAACCAATCACACTTTTTTTCAGAGTAATTTTTAACTTCGCCATTGTTGACCTCCTAACCCAAGAGTTCTTCAACGGACTTACCACGAATCTTCGCAACCTCATCAGCCCGTTTCAGACTCTCCAGTCCCTTCAAAGTGGCTCTAACCATGTTATTAGCATTATTTGAACCCAAGGATTTTGTCAAAATATCTCTGATTCCGGCCAACTCCAAAACCGCACGCACAGGTCCGCCGGCGATAACACCGGTACCTTCCGCCGCAGGCTTTAACAATACTTTACCTGCCCCAAACTCACCCTGCACTTCGTGCGGAATTGATGTCCCCCTCATGGGTACTGAAATCAGATTTTTCTTCGCGTCTTCTATCCCTTTACGTATAGCTTCAGGAACCTCTGTCGCTTTCCCCAGGCCGGCTCCCACGAGTCCGTTGCCGTTGCCGACTACCACTAAAGCACTGAAGCTAAAACGGCGTCCGCCTTTCACAACCTTCGCTACACGATTGATAAATACTACTTTTTCCGTAAATTCCTGATTACCCGCATCTATCCTTGCCATTTTTCTCCCTCCTTTGCCGGTAGATTAAAAGATCAATCCTGCTTCACGAGCGCCTTCGGCTAAAGCTTTAACACGACCATGATAAATAAGGCCGCCGCGGTCAAAGACAGCTTCCTTGACCCCTTTCTTTAAAGCCTTTTCCGCTAAGAGCTGACCTACTTTATGGGCAGCTTCCGTATTTGAGCCGTTCTCCAGTTTTCCTTTTAACGAAGCATCCAACGTTGAAGCTGCAACAAGAGTATTGCCCGAAACGTCGTCGATCAGTTGCGCATACATATGTTTTAAACTTCTATAGACTGCCAGTCTCGGCCGTTCCGCCGTCCCCATAATATTTTTCCGTATTCTGAGGTGTTTTTTCTGGCGAATTTTTTTACGATCCGGTTTCGTAATCAACCTGCTTCACTCCCTTCTTTTACGGGCTAAGCTATGCCACTTTTCGCTGCTTATTTTTTCTTGGTGCCGGCTTTACCGACTTTCATGCGAATTCTTTCCTCAGTGTATTTAATACCCTTCCCTTTATATGGCTCCGGTGGGCGGACAAAGCGAATATTGGCAGCTAATTGACCCACTTTTTCCTTATCGGCACCCTTCACGATAATCTTATTGGGCGCCGGCACTTCAATTTCCAGGCCCGCTTCCGGCTCGATTTCCACAGGATGGGAGTATCCAATCGTTAAAACAAGGGTTTTCCCTTGCTTAGCCGCACGATAACCGACTCCAACCAGATCCAGGGACTTCTCAAAACCGGTCGTAACCCCCTGAATCATATTCGCAATTAAAGCTCTGGTCAGGCCGTGAAGAGCTCGATGGTTTTTATCATCACTGGGACGGGTCACAACAATTTGCCCATTGTCAACAACAACTTTGATCTCGGGATGAAAATCTCTTTCCAACTGACCTTTGGGCCCTTTAACCGAAATATGTGCACCCTCGATTGCAACATTTACCCCAGCGGGTATGGCAATGGGCAGTTTACCTATTCTTGACATCTTTACACCTCCCGCGCAAAACTTTTACCTACCATACGTAGCAGATTACTTCTCCGCCAAGACCACGTTTTCTGGCTTCCTTATCGGTCATCATGCCTTGCGAGGTTGAGATAACCGCGATGCCCAGTCCTCCTAAAACACGAGGAACTTCATCTTTTTTGACATAAACGCGCAGTCCGGGCTTGCTGATACGTTTGATCCCTGTAATAACCTTTTCCTTGTTCGGACCGTACTTCAAATATAGTCTCAGGACACCTTGCTTCCCGTCTTCGATGTAATCAAAATCTTTGATTAATCCTTCTTCCTTCAGGATGGTGGCAAGGGTTTTTTTCGTTGTTGAAGCCGGTATTTCTACTTTTTCATGATTAACAGAATTAGCATTTCTAATTCTCGTTAAAAAATCCGCAATAGGATCAGTCATGACCATACTAAAAACGACCCCCTTCCTTTTTCAATACTTACCAACTGGCCTTTGTAACGCCGGGAATTTGTCCTTCATAAGCCAGCTCACGGAAGCAAATACGGCACATGCCAAACTTCCGCATATAAGCATGGGGACGACCACATATTTTGCATCTGTTATAATTTCTCACCTTAAATTTAGGTGTTCTCTGCTGCTTCAGGACAAGAGACTTCTTTGCCACATAATTCCCTCCTTTGGTGTTTTCTTAAATCACTATTTTTCTGCAAAGGGCATTCCCATAAAACGTAGTAATTCTCTTGATTCCTCATCATTTTTTGCGGTTGTCACAAAAACAATGTCCATGCCACGTACTTTATCGATTTTATCATAATCAATTTCCGGGAACACTAATTGCTCTTTTAACCCGAGTGTATAATTACCCCTGCCATCAAAGGCTTTGGGGGACACGCCCCGAAAATCCCGCACTCTGGGCAGTACTACGTTGAAAAGCTTATCCACGAACTCATACATCCGGTCGTTTCTTAACGTTACCTTGGTACCAATGGCAACGCCTTCACGTACTTTGAAAGCCGCAATGGATTTTTTGGCCCGGGTAATCACCGGTTTTTGTCCGGTAATCGCCTTCAGATCTTCAACCGCCCCGTCCAGTTCCTTGGGATTCTGTGTTGCTTCCCCGACCCCGATGTTGATGACGACCTTTTCCAGCCTGGGGATTTCCATCACGTTTTTATAGTTGAACTTCTGCATCATTGCAGGAGCAACTTCCTTTACATATTTCTCCTTTAAACGTACCATCGCTTCGACCTCCCTTCCGGCAGAGTTTACTTGTCAAATTCCTCGCCGCACTGGTTACATAAACGAACCTTTTTCCCGTCAGCCAGGATTTTTTTATTTATCCGTACCGGTTCTTTGCATTTCTCACAATAAATCATCACGTTGGAACTGGCTATTGCCGCCTCAATTTCCGTAATACCGCCTTGAGGCTTCGCTTTGGTTGGTCTCATGTGACGCTTGACAATATTCACGCCTTCCACTACAACCCGGCCACTCGTGGGAGCCACATTAAGAACCTTTCCTTTTTTACCGGCATCTTTCCCGGTAATTACCTGAACCATATCGCCCTTTTTGACATGTATCTTCAGTTTTGCCATGCACAGATCACCTCCAGCCGTCTCTTATTTAATTTCATAAAACCTCCGGCGCGAGTGAAAGAATTTTCGTAAACTCTCTTTCTCTCAGTTCACGTGCTACCGGTCCAAATATACGTGTGCCTCTGGGGCTCTTGTCATCTTTAATAATCACCGCGGCGTTTTCATCAAAACGGATATATGAGCCGTCCACCCTTCTGATGGCATCGGTGGTACGGACAACAACCGCTTTCACCACTTCACCTTTTTTTACAACGCCCCCAGGTGTTGCCTCTTTAACAGAAGCAATAATGATATCACCTATTGAAGCATACCTACGAAATGATCCACCCAGCGGACGAATACATAACAACCGTTTCGCCCCTGTATTATCCGCAACTTTCAATATTGTTTCCTGTTGAATCACTTGCCTTTAACCTCCTTTCAGGAACACTCCTGTTTATACAAGAGGGGCTTTTTCGATGATTTGAACAACCCGCCAGCATTTATCCTTGCTAAGAGGACGGGTTTCCATAATCCTGACTTTATCCCCGACTTTGCATGCGTTTTCCTCATCATGAGCCTTATATTTCTTCGTATACCGGATTACTTTATGATAAAGAGAATGTCTGGTAAAGTTTTCGACGGCCACAACAACTGTTTTGTCCATTTTATCACTCACCACAATACCGGTACGGGTCTTGCGCATTCCTCTCTCCAAGTTTAATACCTCCTTTTTCGAAGCTTAATGCCAAGTCAACTTCTGTTTTTTTCTAATTCCCGTTCTCTTAAGACTGTATGAGTACGGGCAATTGTTTTACGCACTTCACGCAAGCGCATAGGATTTTCCAATTGACCAGTTGCAAGCTGGAAGCGCAAGTTAAATAATTCTTCCTTCAACTCGGTAATCTTACGATTTAGTTCTTCCTGTGTAAGGTCACGAAGGTTTTTAGCTTTCACTTGCTTCACCACCCATTTCTTCACGTTTTACAAATTTTGTTTTGATGGGTAGTTTATGAGAAGCCAAACGCAAAGCCTCTCTGGCCGTTGCTTCGTCAATCCCGGCAATTTCAAACATCACCCGTCCGGGCTTCACAACAGCGACCCAGTATTCGGGAGCCCCTTTACCACTACCCATACGTGTCTCAGCCGGTTTTGCCGTCACAGGTTTGTCCGGGAAGATTTTAATCCATACTTGCCCACCACGTTTGATATATCTGGTCATGGCAACACGGGCCGCTTCAATTTGCCGGTTGGTGATCCACCCCAGCTCCATCGCTTGAAGCCCGTATTCTCCGTATGATACCTTGTTACCGCGCAGTGCTTTCCCTTTCATTACTCCACGGTGTGGCTTACGCCATTTTACTCTCTTAGGAATCAGCATTGACATTTGCCTCCTTCCTGTCTTTTGCTTCAGGAAGTATTTCCCCTTTATAAATCCATACCTTAATCCCGATTTTGCCGTAAGTAGTATTGGCTTCGGCAAAACCATATTCAATATCTGCTCTTAAAGTGTGCAGCGGCACTTTTCCTTCACTATACCATTCCGTACGCGCAATTTCCGCTCCTCCCAAACGGCCTGAGCAGGAAATCTTCACGCCTTCAGCGCCGGCACGCATGGTCCGTGTAACGGCTTGCTTCATGGCGCGGCGAAAACCAATACGCTTCTCCAACTGTACCGCAATCCCTTCGCCAACAAGCTGAGCATTCAGTTCCGGCTTTTTAATTTCCACAATGTTGACATTGATTTTTTTGCCGGTCATTTGTTCAAGAGCTTTTCTGAGTTCTTCCACTTCCGCGCCGCCCCGGCCGATAACAATACCGGGCTTGGCTGTGTGGATCGATACTTTCACGCGATTGGCCGCCCGCTCAATCTCAACAGCAGAAATCCCTGCCTGATACAGCTTTTCTTTAACATAATTGCGTATTTTGATATCCTCGTGAAGGAGTCCCGCATAGTTTTTGTCAGCGTACCAGTTGCTCTCCCAGTCACGAATAATGCCGACTCTCAGTCCCTTTGGATGTACTTTCTGACCCACTATTACTCCTCCTCCTTTTGCCCGACTACTACAGTAATATGGCTACTGCGTTTCACTATAATATCTGCTCTTCCCTGCGCCCTGGGCATAACTCTCTTCATGGACGGCCCTTCATCCACAAAAGCTTCTTTGACAAATAATTTATCTACATTCATTTCATTGTTATGCTCAGCATTGGCGACAGCTGATTTTAAAACCTTATAAACAGGTGCCGTGGCCTTGTGTGCCGTAAATTTAAGAATGGCAAAGGCTTCTCCGACATCCTTCCCCCGGATCAAGTCTACCACCTGGCGCGCTTTCCGGGGAGAAATCCGTATATGTTTGGCTATTGCTTTAGCTTCCATTCATAAATACCTCCTTTTCGCCCGGAAATTATTTCAAGGCAGTAGACCTTTCAGTATGAGCACCATGCCCTTTAAATACTCTTGTCGGTGCAAATTCACCTAATTTGTGTCCCACCATATCCTCGGTAATATATACGGGTACATGTTTTTTCCCGTCATACACCGCAATTGTATGTCCTACCATTTGCGGAAAGATGGTCGAACGACGGGACCATGTTTTAATGACACGCTTTTCATTGTTCTTATTCATCTGCTCAATTTTATTCAACAAACTCTCTTCAACAAAAGGTCCTTTTTTGACTGACCTGCTCATTCATTTGCCTCCTTTCTCTATTTTATCCCGCTTATTTCTTACGAGGCGTCACAATGAACTTATCGGAAAGATTCTTTTTCTTTCTTGTCTTACCGCCGATGGCCGGTTTGCCCCAAGGTGTAACAGGGTTCTTGCGTCCGATGGGTGAACGTCCCTCACCACCGCCATGGGGATGGTCTACAGGGTTCATTACCACACCACGGTTCGTCGGTCTGATTCCCATCCACCGCGTCCGGCCAGCTTTGCCAAGGTGAATATTTTCGTGTTCGAGATTCCCAATCTGGCCAACCGTCGCTTTGCATTTGATGTATACTTTCCGTACTTCACCTGACGGGAAACGGATTGTGGCGTAATCCCCTTCTTTAGCCATTAACTGGGCAGCCCCGCCGGCTGCACGAACTAACTGCCCGCCCTTAAGCGGTTTAAGCTCGATATTATGAATGAGTGTACCTACCGGGATATTCTCCAGCGGTAAAGCATTCCCAACCTTAATATCCGCATCAGCCCCGGAGATAATGGTATCTCCAACCTTCAACTGCTGGGGGGCAAGAATATATCTCTTTTCCCCATCCGCATAATGAAGTAAGGCTATATTCGCCGAACGATTAGGATCATATTCGATGGAAGCGACCTTTGCGGGAATACCATCCTTATCGCGTTTGAAATCGATTTTTCTGTAGAGGCGCTTATGCCCTCCGCCCCGGTGTCTAACCGTCAAATGGCCTTCGTTATTCCGGCCTGCATGTTTTTTCAGAGGCTCAACCAGGGATTTTTCCGGTTCGATTGCGGTAATCTCTTCAAAAGTTGAAACCGTCATTTGTCTTCTCCCCGGTGTAATGGGTTTGAAGCCTTTAACTGGCATCCTTTTTCCCTCCCTTGCGTTCTTTCTTCATCTATTCTTCAAAAATGGGTATTCTTTGACCTTCTTTAAGCGTCACAATCGCTTTTTTCCAGTCCGATGTGTAACCCGTAAAGCGGCCCTGTCTTTTCAATTTTCCGTTGACCTTCATCGTTCTGACTTCTGTCACATCAACTTTAAAAATGGACTCCACGGCATGCTTTATCTCGATCTTGTTGGCATTCGGGTCAACCTGAAAAGTATATTTGTTTTCCGCCATTAAGTCGGTTGTTTTTTCCGACACAACCGGTTTGATTAAAACCTCGTGAGGATTCCGCATTATCCAAGCACCCCCTCAATCCTGGCTACGGCGTCCTTGGTGATTAACAGCTTATCATAATTGACAAGGTCATACACATTAATCCCTGCAGCGCTTAAAGGCTTCACACCAGGTATATTTCTTGCCGATTTTTCCACATTAGCATCAAAATCAGCGGTAACTACCAATGCCTTTTGCTCAACCTTCAGGTTAGCCAAAACTTCTACCATTTGTTTGGTCTGCGGTTCAGCAAAACTCAGTTGATCTAAAACAATAATCTCCCCGTCCCTTACCTTGGCGGATAAAACAGACTTAACGGCCAGGCGGGCCTTTTTCCGGGGAATATGATAAGAATAAACGCGTGGTTTGGGACCAAAGATAATCCCGCCCTTCCTCCACAGCGGAGACCTGGATGTACCGGCACGTGCTCTGCCTGTCCCTTTTTGTCTCCAGGGCTTTTTGCCACCACCTTGTACCTCGCCTCTGCTCTTCACAGAATGCGTTCCTCTGCGCAGGCTGGCCAACTGCATCACAACCGCCTCATGAACAACCGCCTCATTGGGTTCGATCCCAAAAACGGCGTCCATCAATTCGACTTCGCCAACCTGAGCGCCTTTTGTATTATATAATGCAACCTTTGGCATCAATAATTCCTCCTTTCCCATCAAGTTTCGTTTTAAGCCTTCACAGAACTCTTGATGGTTACTAGGCTCTTTTTCGGTCCGGGAACAGCGCCTCTAACTAATAATAAATTGCGTTCCGGATCAACTTTCACCACCAGCAGTTTTTGTACTGTTACCTGAGCTCCGCCTGCACGACCGGGCATTTTCCGGCCAAGGAAAACACGGGCTGGGCCTTTCGCCCCCAGAGAACCGGGACGGCGATGATACTTGGAACCGTGCTTCATTGGTCCACGGTGCATCCCATGGCGTTTGATCCCGCCGGCAAAACCTTTCCCTTTGGAAACACCAACGACATCCACATATTCGCCAATAGAAAATAAGTCCGCCTTGATTTCCTGTCCTTGCTCGTAAGCGGCCACGTCATCAACCCGGAATTCCTTTAAATGACGGACCGGTTTTACCTGAGCCTTCTCCAGATGTCCCTTCGCAGGTTTGTTTAAGTCATTTTCTTTAACGGCGCCAAAGCCTAATTGAATGGCATTATAACCATCGTTTTCTGCAGTTTTCTTTTGAACGACGATGCAAGGGCCAGCTTCAATGACCGTCACCGGAATAGCCTGCCCGGCTTCATCAAAAATCTGGGTCATCCCGATCTTCGTTCCTAATATGGCTTTATTCACTATTGCCACCTCCTAGTAAAGCCTGTGGTTTTTTTCATATTTTTAAAGTTTAATTTCAATGTCGACACCGGCCGGTAAATCCAACCCCATTAACGCGTCAACAGTTTTTGGATTAGGATCCAGAATATCAATGAGCCGTTTATGTGTTCTCATCTCAAACTGCTCACGAGAATCCTTGTTCACATGAGGGGATCTTAAGATCGTGTACAAATTGCGCTCCGTCGGCAGCGGTATAGGTCCGGCCACTGATGCTCCGGTGCGCTTTGCGGTATCCACAATCTTCTCAGCGGATTGATCTAAAATCTTATGATCAAACGCCTTCAGCCTAATCCTGATTTTCTGTTGTTTTGCCATATAAACTCCCTCCCTTTCGCCCGACTTATTATTTCTCGGACATTCTCAGTGAAAATTCCCTGTTTATCGAAGGCTCGGCCCTGAATGCTCTGTCCTTTATGCTCCGACTTGCACTTAACAACGCCCTCGGGCGTATCCTTTCGATAACCAGCAACCTCCCACCTCATCGCATGTCGACCCATACTGTCTTATTATATTAAATTTCCAATTCAAATACAAGTATTTTTTTGTTATTTCTCAAAATAAAAGCAAGCCGATGTATAAAGGTTCGAAGTTTGTTTGGCAAACTTCGAACCTTCAATACTCGACTGCAAAGGAGCTTCCGGATTATTCAATAATCGAGGAAACAACTCCTGCACCCACAGTATGTCCACCTTCACGAATAGCGAAGCGCAGTCCTTCTTCCATCGCGATTGGGGTAATTAATT
>ENA-UOYA01002093-UOYA01002093.1-activated-sludge-metagenome-genome-assembly--contig:-NODE-2093-length-19866-cov-5.786129_pt1 | contig 19866 bp, 19 predicted proteins | sample MGYA00238163_ERZ764804 | MGnify/ENA primary metagenome ERZ764804 (study PRJEB28919, sample SAMN05720223) | activated sludge metagenome | isolation source: Anaerobic digester | place: Hong Kong... | reverse complement strand
AAAAATTAAACAAACAAAAATCTCAATGGGATTTCTTAAATGAAGAAGATTTAGAATGAGTTCAAAAAGAAAAATCGCTGTTGTAATCACGGCAAGACCATCATATAGTAGAGTAAAAACAGTACTTCAAGCCATAAAAGAACACGCTGGACTAGAACTGCAACTTATTGTTGCGGCGTCTGCTCTTTTAGAACGTTACGGTTCAGCGGTGAATTATATAGAAAAAGATGGTTTTGAAATTTCAGCAAGAGTTTTCAATGTTTTGGAAGGAGAAAATTTAACTGCAGCTGCTAAAACTACTGGTATCGGAATATTAGAATTGTCAACTGTTTTTGATAATCTAAAACCCGATATAGTGGTAACTGTTGCAGATAGATTTGAAACTATGGCAACTGCTATTTCAGCATCCTATATGAATATTCCTTTAGCCCATATTCAAGGTGGAGAAGTAACAGGAAATATTGATGAAAAAGTTCGACATGCTATCACAAAACTTGCTGATTACCATTTTGTTGCTTCAGAAAGTGCAAAAGAAAGAGTAATAAAGTTGGGGGAAAATTTTGAAATGGTTTTCAACACTGGTTGTCCATCAATCGATATTGCCAGCGAAGTAGAAAAAAGAAATGGTTTAACTTTTAATCCTTACGAAAAATATGGTGGTGTGGGTTCTCTTCCTGATTTGTCCAAAGGATACATTGTTGTAATGCAACATCCTGTTACAAACGAATATCAAGACTCCAGAAAACATATTGAATCTACCCTTAAGGCAATACAAAAAATTGATAAACCAACTCTTTGGTTTTGGCCAAATGTTGATGCTGGTGCCGATGGAACTTCTACTGGTATTCGATCATTTAGAGAAAAGTATAAAATGGAAAATGTTCATTTCTTTAAAAATATGGAAGGCGATGATTTTCTTAATTTGCTAAACAATTCAATGTGTTTAGTAGGAAATTCTAGTGTTGGTATTAGAGAATGTGCTTATCTTGGAGTTCCGGTTGTGAATATTGGCTCAAGACAAAATAAAAGAGATAGAGGAATGAATGTTGTAGATGTAGATTATGATGAAACCAAAATAGAGGAAGCAATCAAAGCTTGTATAAAAACTCAAAATCGAACAAAATCTAATGTATATGGTGGCGGAACTGCTGGTAAGAAAATTGCTGATTTACTAAGTATGCTTCCTTTACAATTTCATAAAACAATAAATTATTAATCAATGAATTACAACAAGACAGCAATAGATGTTTATAGAAAGTTTTCTTCTTTTGAAGGAAATCAGCATATAGCAAATGAATATGCATTAAAGTGTATTTTAAGACTTACAAATGATTTTAAAGTAAAAAAAATTCTAGAAATTGGATTGGGTATTGGCTGCATTGTGGATGCTGTTCTAGAGTTTTCAAAGGAATATGGCGAGATTGATTATTATGGTACTGAAAATAATGATTTTTGTTTGCAACAATTGAAACATAATGTTAATCAATACAATAAAATCAAACTTTACAGTGATGTTTCAAAAATAAATCCAGATGAAAAATTCGATTTCATAATAATCGATGGTAAAGATGAGTCATTAAAATATATTCAAAACTTAGCATATAAAAATACCGTAATATTCATTGAAGGCGGAAGAGCAGATCAAGTGGCGCTAGTAAAAAATTATTTTCCAAATGCTATCCACGTGGAAATGATAAGTGATTATAAAAACCCAAATTATGGTCCTTTTGAAAGTAAATGTTGGTCAGGAGGCGGACAATTAATTTTCCCTTATCCGAGCATGAGTATGAAAATATATTTTTGGAAAGAAAAGATTGCTACCTACTTGAAAAGAAAGAAAAGAAACAAGCAATGAAAATATTAGCAATCATTCCTGCTCGTGCAGGTTCAAAAGGAGTATCTAGAAGAATTGCTGATTATATTATAGCATTAATATTACAATTTTATAAAACAATAATGTACTGATATTATGTTAGCAGTTTCTAATTATCATTATATACGAGAAAATTTTGCTACACCTTTTCCTAGTATTTTTGGATTAACTCCAAAACAATTCAAAAAACAATTAGAAGAATTAAGTAAGCATGGAACGTTTATTTCTCAAAATGAACTTTTAAAATTTAAACACGAACCTTTTGATAAAAATTACATCTTAATAACTTTTGATGATGGTTTAGCAGAGCAATTTCAATCAGCTAGGTCAATACTGAATGGAATGGGAATACCTTATATTTGTTTTATCAATACTGAAAATTTTACAGAGAAAAAAGTTTCATTAGTTCATAAAATACACTTGGTGAGATCACAACTATCTTCAGAAATTATTCTTCAAAATATTCAAAGTGATTTTTCAGTAAAATTATCAAAAGAAGAACAAGAAAAAGCTAAGGTCAATTATAAATATGATGAAAACTCAGTTGCATTTTTAAAATATTTATTAAATTTTAAATTAAGTTTTTCAGAGCAAGAAGGAATTATAAATGTGTTATTTAATCAATTATATGATGAAAAAGAAATAGTTGAAAAACTATATCTAAATGACGAAATGTTGCAGGTAATGTATAAAGAAGGTGTTTTAGGATCACATTCACATTCACACATTCCTTTAGGGAATTATGACGAAAAGGATATAAATGCTGAGTTTTATAAAACACAAAAATTTTTCATAGATACCTTCGGAAAAAAATCAAAATCAATTAGTTATCCTTACGGTTCAAAAGAAGCGTGTAATAGTGTAGATAAAATAGCAAAAGAACACGATTTTGAGCTTGGTTTTTCCATGGAAAGAGCTGTTACAACAACCTTAAATGAAAATCCTTTGATGATATCAAGGTATGATTGCAATGACATGCCATTAGGAAAATCGAATATATTTGCAAAAACAGATAATTTATTCAAAAAAGCATCAACTGCAAAATGGTATAGGTAATGAAGATTGTAATATTGACAAGTAACAGTTTCAGACATAAATATATAGCTAATGTTTTATCTCAAAACTTTGATTTGAAATTAATCATTACAGAGAAAAAATCGCAATTAATTGAAGATGTTAGTGATTTAGAAGATGATGATAAAACTTTTGTAAAAAATCATTTTGAGCAAAGAGAAAAAAAAGAACGAGCTTTTTTTAATGACTATCAGAAGTTTCCAGAAGTTCCATTTATACAAGTTAACCATGGAGAAATTAATAGCGAATTTGTTTTTGAAGAAATAAAAAAAAATGAACCAAATTATATAATTCTTTTTGGAACATCAATTATAAAAAATCCAATATTAGATTTTTTTGATGGTAGAATAATCAATTTGCATTTAGGATTGAGCCCTTATTATAAAGGTTCTGCAACAAATTTATTTCCAATATTATTTAAAGATTTTGAAGCAATCGGAGCAACAATTCACCTCGCAACAGAAAAAGTGGACGATGGACCAATTTTACATCAGCTAAGACCTCAAATAGAGATATATGACAGTCTGCATGATATTGGTAACAAAGTAATTGAAAAAGCAGGTATAGAATTACCTAAAATAATTAACCTTTTTGGTAATGGCGATTTAAAAGGAGTTAAGATTAGCGGTCAAGGGATTTTATGTAAGAATAAGGATTTAACTATTGAAAAATTAAGAAAAATCTACGAAAACGTTAATCATAAAACACTAAAAATATTTCTTCAAAATTATAAAAGCAGATGTGCAGAAAAACCAATAATAGAGAATATCTGATTTATTTGAACAAAAATAAAATTTAATAAAAGTAGCGTTGAACTTTTTAAAAAGGATTAAAAATGAAAATATTAGCATTAATTCCAGCGCGCGGAGGTTCAAAAGGAGTTCCTAGAAAAAACATTAGACTATTAGGAAAAAAACCTCTAATAGAATATTCTATAGATGCAGCTAAGGAAGCCGATGTATTTGATGAAATAATTGTTTCAACTGAGGATGAAGAAATAGCAATAGCCGCCGAAGTGGCAGGATGCAAACCACCTTTTATTAGACCAATTGAATTGGCTCAAGACAATTCTACTTCAATTTCTGTAGTGCAGCATGCAATTGATTTTTTTGAAAAAAAAAATATTTTCTTTGATGCAGTTTGTTTACTTCAGCCTACAAGTCCATTTAGAGAAAAAGGATTTATTGAAAAAGCCATTCAAAAGTTTATAGAAAACGATTATGATTGCCTAATAAGTGTTTTGCCAGTTCCACACGAATACAATCCTCATTGGACATTTGAAGAGAAAAATGGGATATTAAAAATTTCTACAGGCGATGAGAAAATAATTTCACGACGCCAAGATTTACCCAAAGCTTTTCATCGCGATGGTTCTTTGTACATTACTAAAACTGAAATTCTAAAAAAAGGAAGTTTCTATGGCGAAAAGATAGGTTTTATCGAAAGCAATCAGGATTATTATGTCAATATTGACACAATGGAGGATTGGGAAAAAGCAGAAAAAAAACTAACCACATTATTTATCTAGGGTTAGAGAATTAATAGATGAGCACACAAACCAACAGACTTAGAGAACTTGACTTTTTACGGGGAATAGCCATTGTTTTGGTTATTTTCAGGCACAAAGAAATTTTTCATTTTTTGGAGCAAATGGGATGGATAGGTGTTGATTTGTTTTTTGTTCTCAGTGGTTTTTTAGTATCAGGATTGCTTTTTAGAGAGTATCAAAAATTTGGAAACATCAAGCCAAAACTTTTTTTGATTAGAAGAGGTTTTAAGATTTATCCAATTTACTATCTAACCTATCTTGTGTACATGTTACCAAGAATCATCCTCCACAAAAAAGATATTGCCAATTGTTTTTATGATTTAGTATTTGTTCAAAACTATTTTTTGGGTTGGGGTTATGCCTATGCTGCCAGTTGGTCACTTTCTGTGGAGGAACATTTCTATTTTGGACTAGCACTACTTTTATGGTTTATTTTCAACAAAAAAATAATCCAGTTCAATCTAAATCCCGGAGCAACCAAAATTACTTTATTTGAGAAAATTATTTTTTCAATTTTGATTATAACGTTGTTATTAAGGGTTTACAATAACATTTATTTACCAGAACAAAACGTCAAAAATATGACGATGACACATTTACGTATCGACTCATTACTTTTTGGAGTTTTAATTTCATATTGGTTTCATTTCAGGAGAGAAACATTAACAAAAATCTACTCAAAGTATCAAAGAGTTTTTTTGATTACGTCTTTCTTACTTTTAAGTTTTACACCTTTTTTTGAACCGTTGGAGACTTTTTTTATCATGACTATTGGTTTTTCAATGCTATATATTGCCTTTGGAATTATTTTAATTCATTTTTTGGTTTCACCAAATATTAATCAGCAATTGAACACAATTTTTTCCAAGAGAATTGTCGATTTTGTTAGTAAAATTGGCTATTGTTCCTATTCAATATATGTGATTCATACATTTGTTATTTATTGTGAAAGTTTTTTGAGGATAGAAAATAAGTTTTTAGGTTTTACTTTAGTTTTTGTAGGCTCGATTGTTGCTGGATTTGTAATGACTTACACGATTGAGGATTATTTTCTTAAAATCAGAAATAAACTTTTTCCAAACAGGGTTTTATAGCAATTTATTTATTATTCCAACAGCCAAAACTTTTATTTCTTAAATGCCAAAGAATTTCGTTAAATGAATAATCATTTACTACTTTTGTCGAATTCAAAGTGTAGCAAAAAAAAATTAAGATTAGACAAAAATTATGTGTGGAATAGCTGGAATAGTTGGTCAGAAATCATCTGAGCAGAACATAAAAAAAATGCTATTTGCGCAGCAGCACAGAGGACCAGACTATACGGGTTTTTTTGCTCAGGAAAGTGAAGTTGCCTTTGGTCATAATAGGTTGAGTATTATTGACTTGTCTAGCGATGCAAATCAGCCTTTTGAAAGCGATTGCAAAGAATATATTTTGGTTTTTAATGGTGAAATCTACAACTATTTGGAACTAAAAAGAGAACTATCTGCCAAGTATGTTTTCAAAACAAAATCTGATACTGAGGTCTTGATGAACGCCTACAAAGAGTATGGTGAAAACTGCTTAGACAAGCTCAATGGAATGTTTGCATTTGCCATTTGGCATAAATCTGAGAAAAAACTTTTTGCAGCAAGAGATAGATTTGGTGTAAAACCTTTCAATTATTATCATAAAAAAAATGATTTCTTTTTCGCTTCAGAAATAAAACCTTTTTGGGAACTTGGTGTAGAAAAAGAAAAAAATCAAAATGTTTGGTTAAAATATTTTTGTGAAGGAAGCTATGGTTTGCCAAATGAAACATTTTGGGAAAATATCCACCAACTTCCAGCAGGTCATTTCTTGGAATACAAAAATGAAAAATTAACCATCAAAAAATGGTATAATTTTCAAGAAAGAATTTTTCAAAAGCAGCAAATCTCCAGCCAAGATGAAGAACAAGCAATAACAGATTTGCTGATGAATTCAATCAATCTGAGGTTTCGTGCAGATGTTCCAGTAGGTTTTAATCTCAGTGGTGGTTTGGATTCAAGTACTTTACTTGCGCTGATTGACAAACAAGATATCGACAAAAAATCTATAGAGGCTTTTACATTCATAACCAATGATGAGCGATATGATGAGTTGTTTTGGGTGAAATCGATGTTGGAAAACAGACCTTTCCATCTGAATATTTGTGAACTCAGTTCAACTGAAATTCCTGAATTATCAATGACTATTTCAGATTTGCAACAAGAACCATATGGTGGAATTCCCACTTTGGCTTATTCCAAAATATTCAAAACTGCTCGCGAGAAAGGAACAATTGTACTACTCGATGGACAAGGTTCTGATGAAGCTTGGGCAGGTTATGATTATTATTTGTCAAACAATAACAATGTCATTCAAGGAACTAAAAACTCTCCTTTTAGGAAAAATGTATTGGACAATGATTTTTTGTCTAATTACATTAAAACGGTTTATCCTAAAGCATTTTCAGACGATTTATTGAACACGCAATACCGGGATTTATTTTACACAAAAATACCAAGAGCATTGCGTTTCAATGACAGGATTTCTATGCTTTATGGAACTGAACTTCGGGAACCATTTTTAGATTATGAGTTGGTCGAGTATGTTTTCAGTCGATCGAAAGATTTTAAAATAAAAGATGGAACTCAAAAATGGCTTTTGAGAAAAATAGCCAATAAATTTCTGCACCAAGAAGTGGCATTGGCACCCAAAAGACCTTTGCAAACTCCTCAAAGAGAATGGCTTTCAAATGATTTAAAAGAATGGGTTAGGGCAGAAGTAGAGACAATTTTTGATGTGAGTTGGTTCAACAAAAAAATCATGCAAGCAGAATTGGAAAACTTTTTTAATGGCGATAATAGCAGTAGTTTTCACGTTTGGCAATGGATAAGTTTGGCTCAAATTTTAAATAGTAAATGAAAAAATTCACTCAATTATACAGACTTGATTTTAAAAACAAAGTTCTCTTTTTGCAATATTATTTAAAGAGAATTTTTGGGTTGAAAACTACCGTTGAAGAAAGAAACTTGAACGAGTATTATTTTCATTTGATACAAAACAATGGTAAACTTATAGAGGAAAATACAACTAGCTTTGTTTCTTTCTATAAGGATTTAGGATTGACCATAAAAATTAGAAAAAGACCATCGAGTGATTTGAATGTATTTGCTCAAATTTTTAATTACAAAGAGTATCACGCGTTAGTAGAATTTTATAAAAAGCATTTTCCAAATGATCAAAAAATAAATTTCATTGACGCAGGTTGCAATATAGGTTTAACGGTTTTATATCTCTCACAAAAATTCAAAGAGATGAATGTAATTACCATTGAACCAGATCAGTCCAATAATGACAGCATCATTTTTAACACAACCAATAACCAATTGAAAAGTGTCAAATTTTTGAAAGGTGGATTGTGGTATAAAAATACTTTTTTGAAGATTGTTAACGATTTTAGAGATAAAAAGGAATGGTCAATCAGAGTTGAAGAAACCAATGAAGATACAGGTTTGTATGCTTATTCTTTGAATGAAATTATCAAAGAAAATAAAATAAATGTGATTGACATATTAAAAATTGATATTGAAGGCTCTGAAAAAGAGGTTTTTACAAATACAAATGCGAATGTTTCTTTTCTAGAAAAAACTAAATGTATTGCTATAGAAATTCATGATGAATTTGAATGCAGAGAAGATATTGTGAATATTTTGGAAAAGCATAATTTTACATGGTTCGATTCGGGCGAATTGACCATTGGGGTTAACCAAAAATTCATCAATTACTAATTTTAAGAAATTCAAAAAAGATTCTAATGTCAAAAAAAATATTCATATTACTTCCAGATGGTGTAGGTCTTCGAAATTTTGCCTACACACATTTTCATGAAATAGGAATAAAAAAAGGAAATGAAATCGTTTTTTGGAATTACACACCATTTTCTCTGAAAGAGTTGGGGTTTGATGAAATTGTTGTCCAAAATCCGCGATTACATCCTCTAACCGATTTTTATAAAAAAGCCCAAATTCAAATTGAATTGTCTCTAAACATAAAACGAGCAAAAGATAATGTTTACAATGGTTATAGATTTCCAATTTCAAAGAAAAATTTGAAGGAAAAGCTAAAATATATTTTATTGAAAACCCTTATTTTGAAAAATAATTCAAAGAAAGGTATTGAAAGAGTAAAAAATAAAATCAAAGAAAAAGAGCGCAAAACCAAGCATTATTTTGATAGTTTAGAAACTCTCAAATATGAAAAACCTGATTTTGTTTTTTGTACCAATCAGAGAATTACACAAGCAGTTGCACCAATATTGGCAGCACAAGATTTGGGAATACCTACAGCAACTTTTATTTTCTCTTGGGACAATTTGCCAAAAGGAACCAAAATTCTCGATACAGATTACTATTTTGTTTGGAGTAATCACATGAAAGATGAGCTGAAATATTATTATCCCTACATCAAAGAGGAACAAATTTTTGTAACTGGAACTACTCAGTTCGAACCACATTTTGAAAAAGAATTATTAGTGTCGAAAGAAAAGTTTTTTAATGATAATAATCTAGATGCCAATAAAAAATACATTTGTTTTTCTGGAGATGATATTACTACTTCACCCTATGATGAAATATATCTTGAAGACACTGCAAAAGCGGTAGAAAAATTAAATCAAAATGGACACAACCTTGGTATTATTTTCAGAAGATGTCCTGTAGATTTTTCAAATAGATACGATGCAGTATTAAACAAATACTCTCAAATTATTACGCCAATAAATCCTAAATGGAAAAAAATGGGTGAGTTATGGAATTCTATTTTACCAACAAAAGAAGATTATATTCTTCAAGTTAATACAATTAAACATTCAGAGTTTGTCGTAAATATTGCTTCTTCAATGGTTTTTGACTTTATTGCTTTTAATAAACCATGTTGTTATTTTAACTATGAAATACAAGATGGAATACATAAAAACTGGAGTGTAAACAAAATTTATAAATTCATTCATTTTCGTTCGATGCCAGACAAAAACTCTGTCTATTGGTTAACAAATCCAGATACTTTCTCTGAAGTTTTTGAAGGGATTTTGAAAACTACTGATAAAGATGTTATAGAAAATGCCCAAAAATGGTTTGAAAAAATTAACTTGCATCCTGCTAACAAAGCTTCTGAAAGAATATGGAATGCTATCGAAAAAGTTGTCCAATAAATGCTTAATAGAATTTTAATAGAGGATTATAAAAGATATAATTTGCCCAAAGTTTCACTTGGAACGATTTGGTTTACTTTTGTGTCACAACCTATTCCAGGATTAAAATTCATAACTATTTTTAGGTTAGCACAATATTTTAGGCGGAGAAATAGATTGATGTTTTTTTTCTTTATTCTTTGGTTAAGAAAATACAAAGTAAAATATGGTTTTGATATTTCATACAGAGCAAATATTGGCAAAGGTTTATACATTGGTCACTTTGGTAATGTAGTAATTCATGGCGATGCAGTCATTGGGGATTATTGCAATATTTCTCAAGGCATAACGATTGGTATCAGCAATTATGGCGATAAAAAAGGAGTTCCAATTATTGGGAATAAAGTCTTTATTGGACCAAATGCTGGAGTATATGGAAACATAATAATTGGGAATAACGTAGTTATTGGTGCCAATTCTGTTGTAACCGATGATGTAGATGATTTCAAAACAGTTTTAGCACCAAAACCATTGATAATTGACAAAGACTTATCATCATACTACATCCAAAACATCAATGAATAAACTCAAGATAGCTTTTTTGACACCAGAATTTCCTCATCCAAAAATTGGTTCGTCAGGAGGAATAGGTACTAGCATATTGAATCTCTCCAAAGGTTTATTAATCAATAACTGTGAAGTTTATGTTCTAGTATATGGTCAAGAAAAAGATGATTATTTTTTTGAAAATGGAATACATTTTTATCAAATAAAGAACATAAAGATAAAAGGATTTTCACGTTGGTTAACACAAAAGAAAATTCAGAAACTCATAAATAAGTTATTTCTCGAAAAAAAAATAGACGTTGTTGAAGCTCCAGATTGGACGGGTTTTAGTTCAGGAATTAAGCCAAAATGTCCATTAGTTGTTAAGCTTCATGGTTCTGATACCTATTTTTGTTATTTGGACAATCGACCAGTTAAACCCAAAAACAAAAAAAACGAAAAAAGTGCCTTACAAAATGCTGATGGTCTACTTTCTGTGAGTGAGTATACAGCAAGAATTACTAAAGAGTTATTTGGTTTAAATCGTGATTTTACGGTTATTCCAAATTCTGTTGATTTAGACTATTTTTCAGATGAAGAAAAAATCTCTCAAAACAATAACACAATATTGTATTTTGGAACCCTGATAAGGAAAAAAGGATTACTAGAGTTACCGTTGATTTTCAATGAAATTTACAAATTAAACAGTGAAGCAAAACTGTTGTTGATAGGTAGAGATGCATCGGATGTAATTTCGGGGAACAGTTCAACATGGTCAATGATGCAAACTCTTTTTGATAAAGATGCACTAAAAAATGTTAGTTACATGGGAGCAATTCCCTATCAAGAAATGAAGTCGCAAATTGTAAAGGCTTCTGTTTGCGTTTTCCCTACATTTGCAGAAGCATTACCTGTATCATGGATTGAGGCAATGGCCATGCAAAAAGCTATAGTAGCATCAGATATTGGCTGGGCAAACGAAATAATAGACAACGGTATTGATGGATATTTAGAGCATCCAAAAAATCATTATGAGTTTGCAATAAAAGTTGCAAACCTTTTGGAAGACAAAGAAAAGAACAGACTATTTGGAACTGAAGCTAGAAAAAAAGTTATAAACAAGTTTAGTTTGGATGTTATTGCCAAGCAAAATATAGAATTTTATAAAAAAATGATTGACAAGAATTGTCTCTAAACGTAGAGAAAAGATTTTTTAACGAGCGAACTTAATGTCAATATTATTTGCAAACATTTTAAAACTTACAAATCTTTATGATTATTTTTTACCATAATAATTCAATTGTTACAGAGGTAGTTTCTACTGATGTAATCTTGAATTTAGATGTAAATAAAAAATATATTGTTAAAATGCTTCTTCAGGTTTCAACTGAATATCAAGATGAAATATTGATTTGGTGTGATGAAAATGAAAGAGACAATTTAAATATTAACGCAATTGATAGAATATTTCATCATAAAAAGGTGATGGTATCCTATAACCCCAATAGAGATGTTTATTTTGATAGTAGAATAGGCTATCTTGAGGACACTTTATTTATAAAAGTGAATAAATCAGTTAAATATCCTACATGGCAAATGAGTTCAAAGGTAGGTGCAATCCACTCATCTGTGATTAATGCGTGCAAAGGAGATTTATGTTTTGACAAGAATTTTGATTATTTTTTGAATTCGTTTGCAAAAAGAGCAATGCCACTTGGATTACTATGTTATTCGGAACCTAAATTATTAAAAAAAACGAATAATAGACCTACAAATAGTGTCCCTAGTTTGTACAAGCTTTTCAGATTTACAAAACAACATTACAAGACAAGATGGGTCTTTTTACTATTTATAAATCTAATTATTTTTGAAAAAAAAATTTCAATTATTCCGTTCATAAGTGCTTTTTTCTATAAAGAAAGGAAATTGAATTCACACAGGCTTAATCAAATAGAAATAGTATCAAATAGAAAAAATATCGAAAAAGGAACAATAGATGTATTGATACCTACAATAGGTAGGAAAGATTATTTATTATCAGTTCTAGAAAACCTTGAAAGTCAAACGTATCAACCTACAAATGTTATAATAATTGAGCAGAATCCTGATATGAAAAGTTTTTCTGAACTTGATTATATTCAAAACGGAAATTGGTCATTTAACATAAAACATCATTTTACTCATAAAACTGGCGCATGTAACGCAAGAAACATAGGCTTAGATATGATAGAAAGTGAATTCGTGTTTATGGCGGATGATGATATCGTTTTTGAGAATAATTTACTCGAAAAAGCAATTCAAATTTTTGCAACAACGGGAACTGATGTTTTTCAGATTGCTTGTTTATTGACATCCCAAAAACTTATCTATAAATCTCCTTTTCAGTTTTCATATTTTGGTGCTGGCCACGCATTTGTCAGAACATCTTGTCTAGAAAATTTGAGATTTGATGTTGCTTATGAATATGGTTTTGGCGAAGACAATGATTTTGGAATGCAAATCAGAAATAAAGGATATGATATTTTGTTTTATTCAGTGAGTAAAATTATACATTTGAAAGCTCCTGTTGGTGGTTTTAGAACAAAACCAGTACTAAGATGGAGTCACGAGGAGATACAACCAAAACCTTCACCAACAGTAATGTTTTTTTGCTTAAAGTATTTTTCAATTGAACAATTGAATTGCTATAAATTTATTTTATTTACAAAAAATGTTAAAGGAAAAAGTATATTTCATATAATTAAACATATTGTTGAGTTCAACAAAAAGTGGAATAAGAGCATGTTCTGGGCAAAAGAATTAATAAAAAGTTGATTATGAATTTTACACTCATCATCTGCACTTATATGCGACCAAAACCTTTACTGGATTTACTAAATTCAGTAAAGAAACAATCACTTTATCCCGATGAAATCCTCATCATTGATGGTTCTACAAATGATGAAACAAATAAAATGTTGTCACAAAACATATTTCAGAATTTAGTTTACTATAAAGTTTCAGAAAGTGAAAGAGGTTTAACAAAGCAGAGAAACTATGGGATTGCCAGGGCAGCTGAGAGTTCAGAAATAATTTGTTTTTTAGATGATGATACAATTTTGGATGGAAATTATTTCAAAGAGTTAATCTCTACTTATTTATTATATCCAAATGCGCTTGGCGTTGGTGGTTATATTGAAAATGAAGCAACTTGGTACAAAACCGAAAATAATTACACCCCAAAATTCAACGATTTTTTTTATGATGGATGGAAAAGGAGAGAAGGATTAAGGTACAAGGTTAGAAAATTTTTTGGTTTGGATAGCGATAAAAAGCCTGGTTTTCTTCCAGAATTTGGAAATGGGAGGAGTGTTGGTTTTTTGCCACCATCAGGAAAGATTTATGAAGTAGAGCAATTGAAAGGTGGTGTATCTTCTTTTAAAAAATCAGTTTTTGAAAAGATTAAATTTTCAACCTATTTTGAAGGTTATGGATTATATGAAGATGCCGATTTTACATTGAGACTATCAAAAATTGGAAAACTCTATTTAAATACTAATGCAAGATTAGGTCATTTTCATAATGCTTCTGGTAGAGTAAATAAATTCAAATATGGCAGAATGGTTGTTAAAAATGGTTGGTATATTTGGCGAGTTAAATATCCAAATCCATCCTTCAAAAATAGAGTAAAATGGAACATAATTGTAGTTCTTTTATCATTTTTGCTATTGAAAAACATTTTAAACATAAAAAAATCAAAAAGTTCTATCTATGAGTTTTTAGGTAGAATTACAGCTTGGTTTTTATTAATTTTTAGTAAAAAATGAAATTTACTTTAATAATTTGTACTTACATGAGACCAAAACCTATTGAAGAGTTGATGGTTTCAGTTGTTAATCAAAAATTATATCCAGATCAAATAATAATTGTTGATGGTTCAACAAATAATGAGACATCAAAACTGTTTGAAAAAAATAAGTACAATAATTTAGATTATTATTTAGTCTCTGAAGATAATCGTGGATTAACTAAGCAAAGAAATTTTGGTATTACTAAAGTTAATTTAGATTCAGAAATTGTTTGTTTTTTGGATGATGATACAGTTCTAGAGAATGATTATTTCTACGAGATTATCAATGCTTTCAAATCTGATGATAAAATTGTGGGAGTATCTGGCATTTCTCTCAATGAAAACTGTTGGGAAAAATGTGAACCAAACAAAAATTATAATAAAAATGAGTATTATTTGTTCGAAGGTTATGTTCATAAAGAAGGTTTAAGGAATAAAATCAGAAATTATTTGGGATTACAGTCAAATTTAGGTTCAGGAAGAATGCCAGAATATTCACATGGAAGGAATTGTGGATTTCCATTGAATAATAAAATATATGAAGTAGATTTATTAATAGGCATGTCTTTTTCTTTTAGAAAAAAGATTTTCAATGAAATAAAATTTTCAACCTATTTTGAAGGTTATGGATTGTATGAAGATTCAGATTTTTCCATAAGAGCACAACAATTTGGCAAAAATGTTGTTACGACAAAAGCAAAGTTATATCATTATCATGATGCTTCAGGTAGACCAAATAAATATCAATATGGTAAAATGGTCGTTAGAAACGGTTGGTATGTTTGGCGAGTAAAATACTCAAACCCTTCATTGAAAGCAAGAATAAAATGGAACGCCATAGTTTTATTGTTGACATTTATAAGATTTAGCAATATATTTACAACCAATAAACGACAAGAAGCCGCAACAGAATTTTTAGGAAGATTTTCAGGATGGATTAGTTTGTTTTTTAATAAACCAAAACTCAAAAATAAATGACATTTTGTATTGTTACTCATGTTCCTCACGGCAAAAATGAATTAAGTTTTTTTGCATATGCTCCTTATGTTTGGGAAATGAATATTTGGTTTAAGAATACTGATAGAGTAACAATAGTTGCCCCACTGAATTTGAAAAAAAAAACTGATATTGAGATAGACTACTTACATGACAATATTAGTTTTGTTAAGGTAGAGGGATTTAATGTTCTGTCTGTAAAATCAAGTATCAAGGCGTTAATTAATTTGCCAAAAATTTCAATTAAAATTTTTATGGCAATGAAAAATGCTGATCACATTCACTTAAGATGTCCAGGCAATATGGGTTTAATAGGTTGTTTGATACAGATTCTTTTCCCTTCTAAACCCAAAACAGCTAAGTATGCAGGGAATTGGGATATGAATGCTAAGCAACCATTTAGTTATAAAATTCAAAAATGGATATTAAATAATACTTTTTTGACACGAAACATTAAAGTTCTAGTCTATGGAGAATGGGAAAACACATCAAAAAATATAAAGCCTTTTTTCACGGCAAGTTACTCAGAAAATGAAAAAGAACCAATTGCGGCAAGGCATTTTGATGGCGATATAAACTTCATGTTTGTGGGTACTTTGTCCAATGGAAAACAACCAATGTACGCAATTAAGTTAATTGAAAAACTAATAGATTTTAATCCAAATATTAGATTGTCAATTTTTGGTCATGGTTTAGAAAAGGAGAAGATTTTAAATTATATAGAAGAAAAGAAACTAAATGAAAATATTTTTTTAGTAGGTAATAAACCCAAAGAAGAAATAAAAAAAGAATATCAAAAAAATCATTTTGTAATTTTACCTTCATTAAGTGAAGGCTGGCCAAAAGTTGTTGCTGAGGGAATGTTTTGGGGATGTTTACCTGTTGCAACTCATGTGTCTTGTGTGCCAAACATGCTTGCAAATGAAGAAAGAGGTGTACTACTAAGCTTAAATTTAAATGATGATGTCCAAAAATTAACAGCACTTTTGTTAAACATTAATGAATACACAAAAAGAGTTAATAAAGCAGTAGATTGGTCAAGAAATTATACCTTGGATAGTTTTGAAAATGAAATAATGAAACTTTTGAAAGCATGAGAATTTTACAAATTATCGACTCTCTTGACATTGGTGGTGCTGAAAAAATGGCTGTCAATTATGCAAATTCTCTATCCGAAAGAATAGAGTTTAGCGGTATCATTGTTACAAGAAAAGAAGGTCCGTTAAAAAATCAGGTTTTAAAAAAAGTTGGTTATTTATTTTTAAGAAGAAAAAAGACAATAGATTTTCAAGCAATTTTTAAACTCAGAAAATATTGCATAGAAAATAGAATTGAATATTTGCATCCTCATAGTAATTCTTATTTTACGGCTGTTCTGCTTAAATTTACCTTGCCAAGTGTGAAAATCATATGGCATGATCACTATGGCATGAGTGAATTTTTAAATTCCAGAAGCTCATTTGTCTTAAAGCTATTTTCAAACTTTTTCCTAGGAATTATTTCTGTAAACTATCAACTAAAAGATTGGGCAGAAAAAGAACTAAATTGTAAAAATGTAATTTATTTACCAAATTTTACTTCGGTTGAAGATAATATCAATAAAGAAACCATTTTAAAAGGAGTTGAAGGGAAAAGAATTCTTTGTCTTGCTAATTTGAGAATTCAAAAAAATCATTTTTTATTACTTGATGTGGCAGAAAGACTAAAAGAAACTCATCCTGAATGGAGCTTTCATCTTGTGGGAAAAGATTTTGAAGATGAATATTCAAAAAAATTAAGAAGAACTATAGAAGAAAAACAGCTTTCAAATGTGGTTTATGTTTATGGTTCTAAGAATGATACAGTAAATATTATCAATCAGGCGGATATTACCATATTAACATCCAACTCTGAAGGATTACCAGTTGCATTATTAGAATATGGTTTGCTAAAAAAGCCAACTGTTACTACTGATGTTGGAGAGATTCCTTTGATAATAAAAAATGAGTATAATGGATTAATTGTACCGAGAGGAAACTCAGATTTGTTTTATGATTCATTAGTAAGAGTTATTGATAACGAAGTATTTAGAAAAGAGACTTCTGAAAATCTATTTAAAACAATTTTAGAAAATAACTCAGAGCAAGCAGTCTTGAAAAAATATATTAATTGGGTTAAATCTCTATAATGAAAATAAAAGTAAGAGATTATATATTACTTATAGCTTTCCATTTTTTATTGGGAGTAGCTTTTTATTATGTAAAACCTCTATCTAAAATAGTTGGTGTTTTAGTACTTGTAGGAGGTATAATATATGTAATAAAGAAAAAAAATAGCAACAATGAAGTATTAATTGTTTCTGGTTACATTGTTGGATTAGAAATTTTAATGAGGATTACAGGAGGAATTATATTGTATGAATATGGAAAATATTCTGTAATGATTCTAATGTTAGTAGGAATTTATTATAGTGGTTTTTCAAAAAATGCATTACCTTATTGGATTTACACTGCTTTATTAATTCCTGGAATACTGGTAGCATCGGAAACATTAAGCCACAACAGTGAAATAAGAAAAGCGATCTCTTTTAATATTTCAGGTCCAGTCTGCCTCGGAATTTCAGCCGTTTATTGCTATTTTAGAAGGATTTCATTTAATCAGCTAAATAATATTCTTTTGTTTACGGCTTTGCCAATTTTATCAACAATAGCATACTTGTATTTATATACACCTGATTTGAGAGAGATTTTAATTGGAACTGGATCAAATTTTGAAACTTCTGGTGGTTTTGGTCCAAATCAAGTGTCAACTATTCTTGGGTTAGGTATGTTTATTTTTTTTTCTAGAATGTTTCTCCTATCAAAAAATAAAATATTGTTTGCAATTAATCTAGGCTTGTTCTTCACACTTTTCTATAGGGCTTTGCTCACCTTTTCGAGAGGAGGTTTCATTACAGGTATTCTGATGATTATTATATTAGTGATTTATGTTTTAATGTATGTAAAAAAAAGTGGAAAGTTAAGGTTGTTTAGTTATATTCTTTTTTCTGTTTTTATTAGTTTTCTAATTTGGGGTTATACATCAACAAAAACTAATGGTTTGATAGATAAAAGATATGCTAATCAAGATGCAGCTGGAAGAACAAAAGAAGATAATTTTTCAGGAAGAGGAGAAATTTTTAATATGGAAGTTGAGGCTTTTCTTGATAATCCTGTTTTTGGAATTGGAGTTGCAAAATCTACAGAACTAAGAGAAGAAAAGCTCGGACAAGTTATAGTTTCTCATAATGAAATTTCAAGAACTTTATCAGAACATGGTGCTTGTGGAATTATGGCATTATTGATTGTTTTATTTACACCATTAATTTTGTATCTTGGCAATAAAGAAAATATATATGTTTTTTGTTTTGTTCTTTTTTGGTTATTGACAATTAATCACGCTGCGATGAGATTGGCAGCGCCTGCATTTGTTTATTCATTATCTTTACTTAAAGTTTATATAAGTGACGAAGAAACTGTTATATATAGGAAATAAGCTTTCAGGACAAGGAAACACTGTTACATCCATAGAAACATTGGGAGGCTTTCTTGAGTCTGAAGGTGTTATTATCTACTATGCTTCTTCGAAAAGAAACAAAATTGTGAGAATGCTTGATATGCTATTAAAAACAGTCAAGTATTCAAGAAAAGTTGATTTTGTGTTGATTGATACTTACAGCACAATAAATTTTTGGTATGCACTTATAATATCACAAATTTGCAGATTTTTAAAAGTAAAATATATCCCAAAACTTCACGGAGGAAATTTGCCCTATAGACTTGAAAAAAGTGAATTTTTTAGCAAATTAATTTTTAATAATGCCTACATCAATATAGCTCCTTCAAAATATCTTTATGATAATTTCAAAAAGAAAGGTTTTGAAAATTTGATATATATTCCAAACACAATTGAGCTGTCAAATTATCCATTTGAAGAAAAAAAATATGATTTCCCGAGATTATTGTGGGTTCGTTCTTTTTCTAAAATATATAATCCATTGATGGCTTTGAAAGTGTTTGAATTAGTTAAGCAAAAATACCCAAACGCTACTTTAACAATGGTTGGTCCAAGAAAAGATGAAAGCAATGAGGAAGCAATTCAATATTCAGAGAAGAATAACCTAAATGTGGAATTTACTGGAAAGCTAACTAAGAAAGAATGGATTGAGTTGTCAAAAAAAACAAATGTGTTTATCAATACGACTCATTTTGATAATACACCAATCAGTGTCATTGAAGCTATGGCACTTGGGTTACCTGTGGTTTCAACAAATGTTGGTGGTATACCTTACTTAATAACTCATAATGAAAATGGTTTTTTAGTTGAAGATTCAGATGTTGATGGTATGGCAAATCAAATTTTAAAAATTTGCAGCAATGATATTAAAATGGAAGAAATTACAAATTCTGCAAGAAAATTAGTATCAAACTTTGATTGGGATAAAGTAAAATTCTTATGGTTTAAACTTTTAAATGAAGAACATAATTTTTAACTTGCGACATATAAAAATTAAAAATGAAAAGTAAAAAAGACATTCATTTTGAAGTATCTGAAAGAAAAATTCTTCTCAGAATATTCGATGTTATGTCTGTTTTTGTATCACTTTACCTAGTTGGAGATGTTTTCAATTTTAATTATTTGAATATTTCTGTAACCAACTATTATTGGATAATAGTTCTTGCGGTTTATATTTTGTTTATAGGTTCTGTTTTTGAAATGTACAACCTTCAAGTTGCTAGTAATCAGTATCAAGTTATAAAAAGTATAATTCTAACTTCTTCTACTAC
>ENA-UOYA01002092-UOYA01002092.1-activated-sludge-metagenome-genome-assembly--contig:-NODE-2092-length-19877-cov-5.094693_pt1 | contig 19877 bp, 44 predicted proteins | sample MGYA00238163_ERZ764804 | MGnify/ENA primary metagenome ERZ764804 (study PRJEB28919, sample SAMN05720223) | activated sludge metagenome | isolation source: Anaerobic digester | place: Hong Kong... | reverse complement strand
TTTATGTTACAGATACCAATGGTACATTTACTTCCAAAGGATGGTGGGGTTATAATGGAGTTACTTGGGAAAAATTAAATAACTAAAACTATGATAAAAAAATTAATTTTAAATTTATTGTTGTTATGTTCAATAACAACTTATGCTCAAACTTCAACAAGTCTTGATTCATTAGTTCGTTCTATGATTCAAACAGAATTATCTAAAAATAGTTTTAGACTTGGTGCAGGAGATGGATTAACATTAAAACAAGTTACGCCAGATAGTGCTATTATTTCTACAACTATAAGTTTAACAACATTAAAAACACAACTTGATTCGGCTTCTGCACAACTCTTAAGAACAAGAGATAGTGTTAAAACAAGTTTTGCTGAAATAGCTAATTTAAAAAAATTAGTAAGTGATTTATCAGCTCTTGTAAATACTAATAATATCAATGTAACAAATCGTGTTACTGTAATAGAAGCCTGGATAAGAAAACCTTTATAATATGAGAAAATACATTTATTGTTTATTTTTAATATTTTCAGTTTTAGTATCACAAGCTAAAACTTATTATATAAGTACTTCTGGAAATGATGCTAATTCTGGAACAAGCATTTTATTACCCTGGAAAACTTTAGCAAAAGTAAATTCATTTGTGTTTGCTGCAAACGACAGTATTTTATTTAAAAGAGGAGATGTATTTCAAGGAAGATTTTTACCAAATAGAAATAATTTAATATTTGGTGCATATGGAACAGGTTCATTACCTGTAATTTCAGGTTTTAATACTGCGACTTCTCCTGTATTAGTTAGTTCCGGAATATATGATTATACAGCCACAGGTGCTATATCTAATCTTAATTTAGTTACATTAAATGATTCAATTCAAATATTTGCAAGATTTCCAAATGCTTTTTATTTAAGTTATGAATCATTTAAATCAAGTCCTGTTCAGATCATAGACAGACAACTTACTTCAACTCCTAGTAGAGTTAATCAAAAAGTAGTAATTCGTAAAATGGATTGGATATGGGATATTGGAAAAGTAACTGTTCATACTGATAGTTTTATTACTTATACAAATCCTACAGGAGTTAAAAATACATATTTTGGTAAAAATGGATATGGTTATTTTTTCCAAGATGATGTATCCTTATTAGATACGTTAAATGAATTTAATTATAATACAACTACTTCTAAATTAAGAGTTTATATTGGAAACAGATCTACTTCTAATTTAGTATATAAATATAGCACTGTAGATACATTAGTAAATTGTGGAGGATTAAACGGAAGACCTGCCAGAAGTTCATTAACATTTGAAAATATAAAATTTGAAGGAGCTAATACGATTGCTTTATTTGCACAAAATGGTACAAATATTACAGTAAAAAATTGCGAATTTATAAATAATAATGAAGCAATTTATACTTGGAATATCGCAAACTGTCAAATAATAAACAACATTGTTAAAAATTCATTAACTAACGGAATAACAATACTTGGAAAAGTATCTAAACCTTCAATTATTAATTCAAATACTGTAACAAGAACTGGAATTTGGCCCGGAATGTCTTTTTCAGGAGATGAAACTAATAATGCCATTCGAGGAGATGGAGATGATTTAACAATCTCTGGAAATATTACAGATAGTACCGGTTATAATGGAATTCAGTTTCAGGGAAATAATGTAGATGTTAGTACAAATATTGTAAAAAATAGTACATTAATTAAAGACGATGGTGGTGGTATTTATACTTGGGGAGGTGGTTTAAAAACAAATCGTAAAGTTAGAAATAATCTGATAATCAATGTGTTAGGTGCTCCAAATGGAGCAGCTTCAGCACCTAATAATGCAAGAGGTATTTATTTAGATGGATCTACTAATAATGTAGAACTTACTAATAATATATTATACAATATTCAAGGAGCCGCATTCTTTTTAAATAATAATACAGGAATAACTATAAGAAATAATACAGCGGTTAATTATGGAACAGGTTCTTCAGGAGATTTTCGTGCAGGACTTTCTATGCAAAGATTTGATACTCTTCAATTATTAAGAAATATTAGATTTACTAAAAACATTTTATATCCAGAATTGGGTCGTAAAACAATATTTTATTGGAATAGTAGTTTAAATTATCCTGTTACAGTAACTGCACAAAATGATTTTAAAGCAATTGGAACATTTGATTCTAATTATTATAGATCTAATTTAGTGACACCGTTTGATTATTTTTATCATACAATGTTAGGTACAGGATTTGTAGATCCCGCACCACTTTCATTTGATTCTTGGAAATCCTTTATAACAGATGACTATAATTCAAGCTTAATTTTAGATTATTTATTATATTATAATGAATCATTTACAACTAAATATTTTGTACTTGATGGAACATATCAAGATGTATTTGGAACAAAATATATAGGTGGAATAACTTTGGCAGCTTGTCAGGGAATAATGCTAAAGAAAATATCGGTTCTTAAAAAACCGATGGTGACCTGGAATATAGGTACTTACAAATTAATTAGATTTTAATATGGAAACACTCGTATGGTTAAAAGAAACATTGCACATTGATCCGATCATTGTGCTTATAGTAATTGCTTCTGGATTTTTTCAGAATACTTACTTAAAAATGGTAAATATTGTTAAAGATGTAAAAACAAACAGTGCTTTAAAGACACTTTTAGTATCTACAATTGTAGTTACTATAATGTTACTTTTTCAAAAAGCAAAAGGTCTTGAAATTTGGGAAGCATTTCTCTCATATTTTTTGGCAACATCTTTACATGAATTGTTTATCAGACCTGTTACAAATTATATAAAAAATCATTTAAGTAAACTGGAAGAAGATGATAAAAGTTCAGACAATTCAGGGAAATCTTAATTCTTCAGGAGTTAAAATTTATGAAGCCAAAATTCCTTCAAAAATTATAAAATTGAATATTGTAAATCCTACAAATATTCCTTATACTGTTGAATTATTTAAATATAATGCAGATAGTGGATTAGATATTTTTCCAATTTATAAGTTTGAATTAAACGCAGGAGATACATTAAAAGATACAGACGGTTATCTTTTAGATTCTGGAGATTTTTTATTAGGTAAAAGTAATTCTGACAAAACACTATTTATAGTAGAAATAGATGCAAGTATTTGATAAATATGGTAATATAAAAACAATAGCTAATACAGGGTCGATTATTGAATCTGACCCTATTTGGCTTTCTGATAAACCTGATTATCTTACAATCACAGATGCCGCTTCTACATATAGTTTAGCAAGTCATACTCATAGTTTTTCTTCAATTACTTCTAAACCTACAACTCTTTCCGGATATGGTATTACCGATGCTGTAAATCAATCCAGAACTCTTACTATAAATGGAGTTACTTATGACTTATCTGCTAATAGATCCTGGACTATAGCAACAGGTGCTTCCAGTTGGGCATCTATTACTGGAAAGCCTACTACTGTATCAGGATATGGTATAACAGATGTTTATACAGATACTGAAATAGATAATTTCTTTTCAGGAACAAGTTCTATTACAGGATATAATAAAACAAATTGGGATACAGCATATGCTTGGGGAAATCATGCAAGTGTAGGATATTTAACAAATGTTACAAGTCTACAAATAACTACAGCATTAGGATTTACTCCATATAGTAATACAAATCCAAATGGATATATAAGTAGTTATACAGAAACAGATCCTGTATTTGTAGCAAGTGCTGCTTACGGAATTACTTCAACAAATATTTCTAATTGGAATACTGCTTTTGGATGGGGAAATCCTGCTTTAACATATTTACCATTGGCTGGAGGGACATTATCTGGATCTCTTGGAATTGGAAGTTCTCCAAATTCAACAGCTTTGTTAGATATAACATCTACCACTAAAGGTCTTCTTATTCCAAGATTAACTACTACACAAAAGAATGCAATATCAACACCTGCAACTAATCTAATTATAAATGACACAACAAAGAAGACACTTGACCAATTCAATGGAACAAGTTGGAATAGTATAGCTGGTGATTTTAATAGAGATTTATTGGCATTACAAGCTTTAGGAAGTACAATAAAAGCAGGTCCACTAATTTGGTTTTTACCATCAAGTGGAGCAGGGTTAACTTCTACAAGATCATTTTTTAATGCAATATGGGTAGACAAAGAAATTACAATAACAGGTGTTGCTTTTATGCAAACAGCGCAAGGAGTTTACACTGGTAATAATTACAATGGTATTGGTTTGTATTCATATTCAGCAGGAGTTGTAACTTTAATTGATAACACTACAAATGATGCTGATTTTTGGAAAACTGCAACTACGACAGCAGGAACCTGGGTTCAAAAAACATTTGCTGGAGGTTCAAGAACATTACAACCAGGTATTTATTTTTTATGCGCTCTATATAGTTCTTCAGCTCAAACAACAGCTCCTTCAATTGGGGCAAGTACTTGGACAGCTAGTAACGTAGGAACTGCTCTTACTACAAATTCAGCTCGTTTATATGGAGGAGTTATTACTTCAGTAACTTCTTTACCTACAACTCAAAATTGTAGTTCTTGGAATAGCACTACTTTTTATTTTGGATTATATCTTTATTAAAATTTATTATATGGCATTAATTCAACCAACAAATATTGAAATTGAAATTGAAATACCTGATAAAACAATTGATGGTACAATTCTTAAAAGAAAAGCTAAATTGTTCAGTTTGGTATATAATATGAAAGCTAAACAACTTGTACTTAATTGGGAAGTAATCTTTTATTCACGTAATTCTGATGGTAGTTATGGTAGAAAAATGTCTGATTTAATTCCATCTTATACAAGAGAGAATGTGGCTGATAATCAAACACCAGTAAATCCGTTTACTGGTCAAATTCTTGAATGGGCTGATTTGCAATCAACATTTGAAACTGATCCAAATACAGGTGTAATTATTGAAATACCAACTTCTATACCTTATATGTTACAATATGATTGGTTTAATCAAGTTGGTGAGAATCAAGATTTGAATATACATAACACTATACGCCAGTATGGTTTAGCATTACAAGATTGGGATAAAAGATAAATAAAATGGGAATATTGTTATTTTTATTGTCAGTTATTATTAGTATTATTTTATTTCCTATAGGACTTATAGTAGGAATTATAAAAGCAATATATAATAATAAATTTTTTTCAGAAGGAATTTTTAATATTAATCAAAAATTTCGTACTTTAGCAGTATCCATCGACATGTACGGAAATGTGATGGCATCAGAATTATTTAATTATTGTTTAATAAAAGATGATATTATTCATCCTTTTGGACAATATGGAGAAACAATTTCTCAAGTAATAGGATATAACAAATTAAATCATAATTTAACATATTTAGGAATAAAATTAGATAATCTATTAGATTATTTCGATAAAAATCATTCACTTAAATCAATAAACCATGTCTACTAATTTAACACAACTTACAGAAACAGAGTTAAAAGCTTTGGCGTATGACCAAATTAACATTCTTGAAACAGCACAACGTAATTTAAAAGCTATTAATCAAGAATTATATACACGCTCACAAACACAAAAAAACAAAATAGAATACAATGTTGAAAAAGATACTCAATCATAAATATTTTCATGTTTCAATTGCAGCTATTTTATCTGTTATTTCTATTCACATGATGCGACATGATATATTACCAGTAATTACTGCATTATTGTCATGTATTTTTGGATTTTTATCATTATCAATATTATTTAGTAAATGATTTATCTCATATCTTGTTTATTTACAATATTTTTCGTATTTTATAGTAAATACCAGTTTAAAGATCTTAAACAAGTTAGAAACATTCAATGGAAAGTATGGGGAGTAGCAATGCGTGTATTATTATTCTTGGGTTGTTATGCAATGCAATTTTTTCCTTCACATTGGAAAGATTATTTACTTGCTGGATCTTTAAATATTGCACTTTTCGAATGGGGCATAAACGTAATTGCACTTAACGCTCCTTCAATATTATGGGCTGGATACAGTTCCAAAATTGACAATGCTTTAGGAAAATGGAAATGGTATATAATGGGAATTTTTATTTTAATCACAATTTTAATTAAAATTTATGCTTAATTTTTTAGATAAATTTGCCGGATGGGTAGGTTTCAGTTTAATCGTTTTGATGATTATGATTGTAAATGTTTTGGTTCCTCTTTTAAAAAAAGAACCAATTGATACAGAAGTATTAAAAAAATACGGACTATTTTTAGCAGCCGTTTCTATTTTGTATGGAATTTATAAATTGTTTTAGAAATGTTAAAAATTTTAGGTATCAAATTTACATGGCATAATATTATACTGGGGATATCATTATCCCCAATTTTTACTTTCATTCAAAAGTATTTATATAATGATTGGGAGTTTTTAATATGGTTATTAATATTAGTCACGATTGATACAATGACAGGTGTTTGGAAAAGTTATAAACAGAAACAAATATCAAGTAAAGGATTTTCTCAGGTCATTACAAAAATAACAGTATATGGAATATTTTTAATTGTTGTTCACATATTACAATATTTTACGATTGATAATAAAACAACTGAAATTTTTAATTGGTTAGATAATGTTGCGTTTAGTACATTACTTGCAAGAGAAGCAATAAGTATTTTTGAAAATCTTGCAATGATAGAACCCAGGTTGATTCCTAAAAAAATATTAATTCGTTTAAAAGCATTTGACGATGATGAAGATTCTAAAAAATAATTTTTATCCTATTATAATCATAACTCTACTTATTATATTATTATTACAGCGTTGTGGAAATGGATCGGGTTCAGGAAAAATTCAGAATAACCATTCTGATACAACATTTGTTTATAATAATTTTTATAAAGACAGTACTTATACTATAAATCCTGTAAAAGTAATTCCTGTAACATCTAAAATTTTAGAAACAAGATACTTACCTTCTGATAAATATGACAGCTTGTTAATTCAGTTTAATGAATTGAAACAGTCATTACTAGCATCTAAGGTTTATAAAGACAGTATTCCTTTAGATACATTTGGGTACGTTAAATTAACAGATACAATTTCTGAAAATAAAATTGTATCTCGCAATAAATATTTTAATTTAAAAATTCCAGAAAAAACAATTACAAAAGATCCTCCTTTAAAACACAAATTTTTTGCAGGAATTGGATTAGCTGGTAACAAAGAACAAGTTATAAATGATGTGAATTTAGGTCTTGGTTATTTGACAAAAAAAGATCATCTTTATACTGTTAAAACTAGACTCGATTTTAACGGAAATGTTTATTATGAGTTTAGTAGTTTTTGGAAAATTAAATTAAAACGATGAGTGATAAAAAAACAATTAAAGGACAGATTCAAAAATTTCAAGTTTCTTTAACAGAAGAACAAAAATTAGCAAAATCTAAAATTCTTTTAAAGAAAATTACGTTATTAAAAGGTTTAGCAGGAACATCTAAAACTTTTTTAGCAGTAAATGTAGCTCTTGATTTATTATTTAGAAAAGAAGTTAAAAAAATTGTTATTACAAGACCTTTTGTATATGCTGAAGATGGAGATGCTGAAGTAGGAATCTTACCAGGAAATATAGATGATAAATTAAAAGGTATCACTAATCCTGTTTATGACAATATGTATAAATTAACATCAAAAGAAACAATTGATAAGTTAATTGAGGAAGGAGTTATTTCAGTGATGCCCATATCTTTTATGCGAGGAGAAACAATTGATGATGCTGTATTAATAATAGATGAAGCTCAAAACTGTAAATTGTCGGCTATTTATACAGCATTATCAAGAATTAGTGAGACAACTAAAACAATAATTACAGGAGATCCATTACAATGTGATTTAAAAAGAAAAAGTGATTCAGGATTTAACTTCTTTTATTTTTTAAATCAGTTAAATGATTTTGAAATTATAGAACTTACAGAACAACATCGTTCAAAATTAGTTAATGATATAACTCGATTATATATTGAATATAAAAACCAAAAAACATGATTACAAGTTTACAATGTTTAGCCAGATATGGCAATCCAGAATCGTTAAATTTTCAGAATAAACACATGGTATTGTGGCAAGTACCTGAAAGATTTTTAAATAAATTTTCACATGTTGTTTTTTCAGCAACAGGTACTGTAGGATTTCCTAAAAAAATATTTATTAATGCTGATTTTTTACCAAATGTTATTCAAGGATTAACAAATGTGATTGATAGAAAGCTTGAATACGAATTAAAAACATGGGATGGTTGTTTTATGATTAGAAAAAAAAGAGGATTAAATTCTATGTCATTACATTCTTGGGGAAATGCTTTTGACATTAATGCTTCTACAAATCAATTAGGTCAAACACCTTCATTATCTGAAGCTTTTGTAAAATGTTTCACAGATGCTAATTTAGATTGGGGAGGATTTTGGAAAAGAAAAGACGGAATGCATTTTGAATTAAAAAATTTTCCAAACAACTAAAAAAATTGTATATTATATTATGAAAAAGCAAATTAGTCTTTACGAAGCTTCGATTCTTATAAAGAATTCATGTAATGGTCAAGGATGTGACATTCGTGAATTAGTACTTCCTTATGCAGGAACTAAAGAATCGTTTAACAAATATGTGAAATCAAAGTAAACCGTTTTTCATCCGGGATAAGATGATTATATAAATATTATGGCAAAAACACGATTATTTGCAAAATTAGGATTTTTATCTAAAGGTTATTCTCCAGGAGGATATGATCTTACAAGATGGCTTAAAGAATCATTGATATCTTTAAAAGTTCCATTATTTGACGATTGCTGTGATTCAGCAAAAATAGGAAGACCTGTTCAGTATAATCAGTCATTAGGTGTATTAGAAGCATATAATTCTGATTCTGATGCATTTGAAGCAGTTACTTCAACTGGTATTTTAGTAGCAGCTCAAACTTCTTTATCTGGTGCTGGTGCAATTCCTATAACTTCTTATTACACAGCATTAACTACAACAGGTGCTGATGCACTTACTATTGCTGATGGTACATTTCATGGTCAACGTAAAAAAATTAAAATGGTTGTAGACGGAGGTGATGGTACATTAACCGGTACTTCGTTAGGTTATACTATAACATTTAACGATGTAAATGATTATGTTGAACTAATATGGGATGCTACGTCAGAAGAATGGTTAATTTTAGAGAATAATGGCTGTACAGTCGCTTAAAAATTAAAAAAAAGAGAGGGGGTTTTCCCCTCTCTTTTACATTATTTACGAGTTCCTCTTACAGGTGTAAGATTTGTACGTGAAACAGGTAATGCTTTTCTGTGTTTTTTTTCAAAAGATTCAATTTTTCTTTTATATTTATTAGTATTATTGGAAACAGAATTTACCAAATTATCTAATAAATTCAATGTGGTACGATTTGGACCTACCAAACTTGCCATTTTTAAAACACTTTCTGAAATTGGAATTTTACCAAAATTTTTTGATAATCTTTTTTCAGCAATTTCTCTTCCTTTTGCTTTATCCCAATTGTCAGAAATTGAGCAGATACTAATTCCATAAACATAGGAATTTTCTACTTTTTTAATAGCTATTACAGCTCTTTCATCTGGAACAATTTTAAAGTTTTGAGTATCAGTAATAACATTGTTATTAACTCGTTTTTTTCTTTTTCTGTCAATAACTACCGTTTTAAACGGAGTATAAGCATAAAAAACTTTAGATTCTTGGCTCATAATTAATTTTATTTTACGATGTACAAAATACCTTTATAAACAAGTTGTGTAATTTCATTAACATTTACAGATCTTACATTATAACCTTGTTCAATTTCCATGTCAATCACATTGTATTGACCATTTACACTTTCAAATTGAATTTTATATCCTTTTAATCTCCGAATTTCTCCAGGAATATGATCTAAAACAGGATTGTCAATAACTGTTGATAATAATTTTTTAACATTGTTTAAAGATACACGATCTCCACAATTTTTTAAAAGAGAAGTTAGCATTGCCTCTTTTTCTTCTTGAAAGGCTGTTTCTGATTTCTTTTTACTGTTTTTTCGATATTCAACAGCAAATACATCTTGACCTAAAATATTTGCCCAGATGGTTCTAATTCCAGGAACTTTAAGATCACCAACGCGTGGTAAGTCTTTAGCTGTTTTTGAAAATGTTCCTGCTTTTATAGCATCATCAATTTGTTTTTGTGTCCAATGTTTGTCTTCTTTTCCCACAATCATTTCTTCATGATATTGTTCGGCTGAATTTAACATTTGCTCAACATAATCTTTTCCTAATACTACTTTTGAATTAGTTTCTGTACGAATAAATTCAAAAGTATCAGGACTTGCTTTCTTTTGAAAAACATAGTGACTTGTTTCTGAAAAACAATGTCCTTTTTTTAAATCTCCGACATTAATTTTTTGAACAGGTTTTGTTGCAGTTGTTGTCATATACTTATTGTTTAAAAAATGAATCTGTAGAACTGAGAGATGAAAATGCTACATTTTTAGAATAATTTGTTAGAGAACGTTGTCTTTGCGTATATACATTATGGATACTTTCTGAAGTATTTTCATGTACAATTGTATTATTGCTATGAATTTTTAATAAGTTTTTAACAGTTTCTACATCTCGTTCTGTTCCCATGAAAGTAACTGTAAAATTCTTTTTTTCAAGCTCTGATATCAATTCTTTAATTTTCAAATTTCCTTGTTCTTTTAACGAATATTCTCCTTGTGATGCATTTTCTACACCATCGGTAAATATTGTAATGATTATTCTATCTGTTTCTTTTACAAAACTGCTTAATTTATTTAATGTGTAACCAATAGCTTCTAATAACGGGGTGTTTCCTTCAGCTAAAGGAAAGTAAAATTCAACATTTTCAAGAGACTGCATAAAACAAACCTCTGTAATTTTAGTTTTACAATTCCAAAAAGTTCCTGGAGATTGAAATGCAATAATTGTTTCAGTAAAAATTACATCAGTATTCTCTTTTAATTTTTCATATTCATCCCTAATGGATTGTTTTGCTGTAGCATACTTTGATCCTGACATACTACCAGAAGCATCTAAAATATGAACATTGTGGATAACTGGTTTTGTTGACGTTTCTTTTTGTTGAAAAGTTTCAAAAATCATAACTTTATTTTTTTGAACGTAATAAAAATTTTATTCCTTTTTTAAATGCTTTTGCCAAGTCTTCTTTTTCTTGATATTTTCCCCTCCACCATTTATCTGCATATTTTTTAGCTTCTTTATTAATTTCTTTTTTTGTCATGATTGTTTGTTTTTATCAGTATGACCAAATCCTCCTTCTCCTCGGGTTGTTTCTGTTAATTCATCAACAGTTATAAATACTGCTTGTTCAACTTTAGCTAATACTGCTTGTGCGATTCTTTCATGTTTTTTAATATGATGTGATCCATTATCCGCAGTATTTGTACAAATAATACAAACTTCTCCACGATAATCTGAATCAATTGTTCCAGGACTATTTGCTATTCTTAAATTAGTTTTTAAAGACATTCCACTACGAGGTCTTATTTGTAATTCATATCCAACAGGAATTTCAAAACAAAGACCTGTTGGTACAAGAACTGTAGACTGTTTAGGAATTAATATTTCAGATATTGCATGTAAATCAAAACCTGCACTACCAGCAGTTTGATATTGTGGGATTATAGCATCGGGATGAATTTTTTTAATATTAATGTTTATCATTTGTTTGGTTTAAAGATTCTAAAATAAAAGTATTTCCGTATTTTTTAGCTAACATTTCAAGTTGTAATAAATCTTTTTTTCTCTGAAGTTCTTCTTTTTTAATACGGGTCTTTTGTTTAGTTTCTAATCGTTTCTGATATTTTTGCAATCTTTCAGCATATTCAGCATCTGATTCTAACGCTGTTTCCGTAAATACTGCTGACAGATAAATTGTACCATTTACTTTAGTTGCTGGATTATTAAGTTTATTTTCACAATCTTTTAAAACAGACAATAATTGTTCTTGTATTTTAGTAAATGATTGAAGAGTAGAAAATGCCTTATTTTCATAAACGGTACTTCTTTTTAATATTTTTTTTCGAGGCAATATTTTACTTTCAACTTTGTTAGTTGTTTCTAACGGATACTCAAAGAAATTCTCCTGTTCCATAGCGTTTTAATCTTATTGCTCTTACAGAATTACCTTCACATTCTTCTGTGATATCTACAGGAAATTTTTGATATTGTTCTTGAGAAATAGCTCCTAAAGCTAACCATCTGAATCCATGATTTGGATCTTTAATAAATTTGGTAACAAATGGTTGAACTTGTTCATAATTTAATTCTTCACCCTGTGTTGCCCAATTATTATTAGGTGAAATTAAACCAAGTACAGGAACATAATCTAAAGGAACGGCTTGAATGTCGTCTCCTAAATGCCATTGTTTTTTAGTAGGATCAAAATAATATGGAACATTTAGTGTTAAATCACGAGCACATAAATATTTATCAACTCGTTCAAAATCTTTTGTTTCATAGGCAGTATCTTCTTCGGATAAAGTTATTTCTCCTGTTTTTTTGTTTTTAACAAGACATTCTCCTGGAATTATTGGTAACATTGACGGAAATAATTTAACATAAAATGGTTTAGTTGTCATAATTATTCTTTTATTTTTAATAAATAAGAAATTGATATAAAAAAATTTATAATTGAGATATATCCTAGTAATGTGACATATCGTGTTGTAGCGATCTTTTGTTTAATATTCCACATTTCTATTCCCCACATGGTTCCCAAAAATATTGCGGATAATAGAAACCAGATTGTAATAAAGATTTCTTGTTTTTTACTCATATATGTTTTAAAAAAGATTAAATCCTTGATGATATAAATATAATAATGCTTCTGCATTTCCAATTGCATCGTCTACAGGATTATGTGTATGTTTGGTAACACGATGTTGTTTCCATTTATAATAAGGATCGTTAAAAAAACCTTGAAATTTGTCACCTATTCTTTGACCAGAAAAACCAAAAGGATTTCCTAATAAAAAATGATGAAAATACCAATTTATCCATTGCCAGTCAAATGCTAAATTGTCAGATACAAAGATACATTTTCCTTGTGAAAGAACCCATTTTTTAAAGTCTGTCATTACTTTGGAAGGATCGTCAAATGTACAATGTTCTTCTCTTGTAAAACCGGAAATAGCTAAAGCTTCAGGTTTCCAATTATTACTGATCGGTTTTGTTTTACCATAAAATGTGTTATTAAATAATCCTTTTTTATCTACAACAACTGCTCCAAAACAAACCATTGAATAATGATCTGTTCCAGGAATTTCTCCATCAGCTTCAACATCTACTACAATTAATTTTGCCATTGTTTTTATTTTAATTTAAAATTTTAAATAATCCATGTTTTATTTGTCCATGAATTGTAGTATTGACATCTCATTGGATTGTGAGATACAATACCTATTTTTGTTTTAAAACTGGATTTTATTTTATGTTTCCAGTAATTAATTATTCTTTTCATTGTTATACCAAATTAAAAATTGATTAATTGTTTTTACAACATCTAAAATAACATTTTCAGGACAATTTGTTTTAAAAACGCAATCAAATTTACCTCTAGGGTCTCCTGCATGAGAATAAATGTTAATGTATTTAGAAGTTATTTTCCATCCAAAATCTAATGAAGTGATTTTGTAAATACCACAAATTTTATCCATTACTAACCTCCTTTATTAACAATGTTCTAATATAAGAGGAAACAGAAAGTCCAAGAGATTTAGCTTTTTCTTTAACTTTCTTTTTAAGCTCTAAATCAATTCTGATTAAAATATCTTTTTCTTTTAGCATAATTATAGTATTTTATTTACTACAAATATACTACATTATTTTGACATTTCCAAGTTTAATCTACAAAAAATAGTCGGCAGGTATCTTCAAATGTGCCTGTTATTGATTCTCTATCAACTTTAGGAAAGTTCATATAGGCATTGTCGCCCTCTTTAGGGTCATCAACTAATATTCTATTATAACCAAATTTAGCTTTTTCAGCAGCAAGTTCAAGAGCTTGTTTAATTACATTAGCTGTGTATTCATTGAGTTCTTCAGGAGTGAATACAAAGGATTCTTGTTCTTTAAGCCAATGTATAGGATAACGTGGTTTTTCCAAAAGATCATTATTAAACCAGTTGCCATTATGTAAATAAGAAGTACCTTCTTCTTGAGTTCTATAATACCCATCTAATTCAGGTATTTCATCTTCTACTTTTACAGGTAAATAAACTGTTTGTTTTAATTTTTGTATTTCCATATAAATCCTTTACATGTTTTACTTTTACCTTTTAAATTATTAGATATTGCAGAGTTTAATATGTTATAATGTTTTGCAGCATCATTTATTTTAGACCACTCCTTTATAAAATCCCCAGTTTTAGAATATTGTAATATAACAGTTGAAGAATCTTTTCTAATTTTTAACATGTTGTCTCTACTAAACTTTTTAAATTCCTCTGTTTTTGTGTGATTGTAATCATTATTTTTTCTAGCTTTTTCTAAATTTTTAATAACTGAGTTTTTTTGTTCTAAAGACATTTTCCCTTTTTTAGAATTACTTATCTTTAACTTAGCTTCTTCCGACATGATTTTACCTTTATTACCAGCACCTATTTTTCTTTTTGTTTCTTCAGAAAGTTCTCCACTTTTGTTTTCAGTAGTAGTTAACCTACAATTTAATCCTTTTTTAGTATTTACATTATAATAATCTTGCCAAAATCTTTCACGTTCATTTAATAATTCTGGTAAACATTCTTCAATAATTTCAAATTTGTGATTTTCTATACCATATTTTAAAAAAGAACGATATAATTTTGTAAGAAATTTACTTTTTTGCAGTTGTTTATACGCATTAAATCTTTCTTTTAAATTTGAAGATTGTCCAATATAAATTCTATTAGAAGGAGAAGTGATTTTATAAATTCCTGAAGTTTTCATATATACTATTTTAATTTAGTACAAATATACTAAAATTTTCAACAGTTTGTTTAGTTGGTATCATAAAATTATTTTATATTTTATTGTATTAACGTCTTAGGATAAGCGTTTAAAATTGAATTATGATCAATTGTTTTACGAACTTTTAATTCAGACAAACTATCATCTATTTCTATACCAACTCTTATAGATTTACAAGCAGCTTTTAATGCAGCATCAACATGTAATTGTGCATATTCCTTCACAGCTTCTATTGCGGCATCATGTAACAAATCACCATCATCTAAAGCCCATTTATTAACAATTTCTTTTGCTGTAGGTACTTTATCCATAGTGTTAATTTTTAAAAAGATTTATAATATTTTTTGTTCCGACAGGATTCATAGAATGTACAAACATTGTAGGTAAATCTGTATTGTTTTTTTCATAAAAATCTTTCATCCATTTAGCACAATCTAAACCTGTTTTTTCTAAATACATAGGAGATTCCCAGGTAGTATGATCATAATGTTCATCTGCTAAATCATGATCAAAAGAAACATGGGTTATATTATCTATATTATTAGAAACTACATTTACAAATTCATCATAGTTTCTAACTATTACCCATTCTTGTAAATAAATTGGATTTAAAGTTCCTATTCTTTGGTGCATATATAATAAACAATCTTGAGGATGCCTTATATCATCTAAAAATATTTTCATTATCCGTATTTTTCTTTTAATTTTTCATACAATGCTAATTCATTTTTAACATCTAAAACTTTTTGACTTATTTCTTCCCAATTTTCACAGAAAGACATTTGCTCTTTATTCAGTTTAATAAATTCCATTGTTTGTTGAAGTGATAACAACTTATCGTCAGGATAACCACCAATTCTAAATAAATCATGAGGTGTATCAATATCAGTATATTTATCTTCACCAAAAGTTTCATATGAATATTCGCAAGTATCTTTTGCAATTTCATTTTCTTTAGTTGGTCTAAAAAACCATGTGTGACATGCCATTATTTTATAAGTTTTATTACTTTAACTGAATTGTTAACGATTTCGGGGAGCCAATTTCCTCTTATAGAGCAATAATTACAGGTTTCAGTTAATTCAGAATTTTTGATAGTCGATTTTAATAATCCACAGCATTTTTCTTCCATCTCTAATTCACAATCAAATTCTTGTTTAGTAAGAGATTGAATATATTCTTTACATTTCCTTTCTATAAAAACTGTTGTTCCTATTACAGATGCTTCTTTAGCTACTTGAATTAATTGATTTACTTGTTCCAATGTAAACAACTTATCTTGACTCATTTTTTAATTTTTTAATTTGGTTATAAATTGCATTTGGTTTAACTTTTAATATATAGGCAATATCCTCTACTTTAATTCCTAATTCTAAAAGTTTAGGAATTAATACTTTTCCATCATATTGAATATCTTCTTTTACAGGAGTATAAACAGCTTCATAGTCTGACCATCCCCATTTTATTCTATTGACTATAGTCATTTTACCTATACCTACTTTTCTTGCCCAAGCAGATATATTCATAGTTTCTCCGTTGATAGTCAAATATTTACAATTCTTTTTTCTTTCTCCTTGTTGTAAGGATGTTGCCCACCTACAATTTTCAGGATAATAACCTTTTGAAGAATCTATTCTATCAATAGAGTGCTTTAATGAAGGTCTCTCACCCATATCTTCAAGAAAATTTTCAAAAGATTCCATCCATCTATCGCATATTGTTATTCCTTTTGCTCCATAATTCTGATAATTAGGACACTCTTTATTATTACATCTTTGTTTCATTGCTTGCCAGCATCTATAAGCTATATTCATAATAATTTATTTATCAAAAATGTAAACAAAGATAATGTATTTACCAAATTTATTTTATACCCAACTCTTTAGCTACTTCATCAGAAAATGTAATAGAAGGTAAATTATGTTCTGGATTTTGAGAGGCAATTAGTCTATATGCACATTTTATGGGAGTTGTTGTACCACTATATGCACTAATTACTTTTCTAGTTGTATTACTATCTGCATATCCTTGCATTTTTAAAACACCTACCTTTTCCCAAGAAGAAACTAGATTATCCCAATAGTATTCATTATCTTTTGGGATAGTTTTTTCTACTATTATCCAGTAATCACCTGTTTTAATTAGTTTATACTTCATGATTTAATTTTAATTAGATTCTTGATAAGGTTCCCCATTTTGAGATATTGCGTCAATAACTCTAAATAAAGGAACTAATATTGTTCCGTTAGTGTAAACTTTCTTACTGTCTTTAAAACTATAACTTGTTATAAAATCAATAATTTTTAGTTTTTCTTCTTCAGTAATATATTTTACTCTGCTGCTTACTTCAATACTATTTTTTATTTCTTCTTTCATTTCAAAACCTTTTTGTAATCCTTTAAAAAACCATAAATTTCATAAAGTTTGGACTTAATTAAAGGATTATGAATTTTATTTGCTTTAGTAGCAAATTCATCAAAAAAAGTATTAAGTTCTTCTTTTGTTGAAAATGTATGGTTTGCTTTTTCTATAAGTTCATTTAAAGTTTGCCAATCTTTTTTTGATTGTTTTAAGGCTTTATTTGTAAAGAAAATAATTAAAGCAAAGACTGTTGAGAATATTGATGTTATTAAGAATATAAATGTTAATGTCATATTATTTAATATTTAAAATGTAAAGCAGATAAAAGACTTAATAGTATTATAATAAATAATGTCATATATCAAGTTTTAAATTTGAAATATATCTTCCTTTAGGGTTATCAAAACATAAACTTAATTCTTTGTCTAATTTTCCTGCATCAAAAGCCTTTTCAATCTCAGGAATTAAAGGAGTTGATTGAGATAAACACCATTCTAACTGTCTAATTTCAAAACTTTCAATACTTGCACGTATGTTATCTTTGTTAGATTCTGAAATTGCTAAACTTTCTTTTAACTCTTCTATTCTTTTCTGAATAGCTTCTGCATCAATTATTATATACTTGCTCATATATTAAGTTTTAAGTTAATGGTGCTTTCATAAATGAAATCATTGCTGATGCTTTGGCTAATTCTGGTACAGTATCACCATATTTTGACCGTAATTTAATTAATTCAACTTCAGCTTTATCGTAGTTATCATTAACAATTAAACCAAATAAAACGTGTAATTCATTATCAAGAATTTTTTCTTGTTGAATGGTATATAAAGATTTTATTTGAATATAAGCGGGTATTAATTTTTTCCAATTCATATATTAAATTTTAAGTTTGAGATGTAGTCTTGTTTAAATATTAGCATAAAAGATTTCAATTTCTTCTTCCGATAAATCTTCTACTGGAAACTGTGTTCCATGTTCATTTTTAACAACTACTTCACCTGTTTCTTCATCAAATACTAATTTAGCCCAATCTAAATTGTCAAGTTGGATTTTTTCTGATTCCAAAGTAGATTTAAAATGTTTTATTAATTCTTTAGTTCCCATTGTTTTTATATTAATAATTTATTTTGTCATCACTCACATAATAATCAAAACCATCAATTGTGACTTTATCACAAAGATGTTCTTCTCCAGTTTGTTTATTAATTAATCTGTATTTCATTGTACTGTTTTTTATATTGAAGATATGATAAAGTAATATCGGCAATTGGTGAATTACTATAATAAACAGAATAATTTTGATCATAAATAACAATTGCTCCAATACGTTCTTTATCTTTATACAAACATTTCATTCCTTTTGAATTAAATATTTCTATTAATTCTTTTAATTCATCTTCAGTTCCTGTTATTGCTATTGATTTATCTGTTAAATTGTTTATTTTTTCTTGATTCATACTAATTTTTTAAAAATTAAGATCGACTGGAAGCGGTGGGGGTAGGGTTAATATGATTCAAAATTTCAATACCATTAAGCACAACAGCTTCAAGGGTTTCTTTTGACATTCTTAAAGCAGAAACTCTTAGTACCCCTTTTTCAACTTGATGAACAATTGCAGGCTCGTTTGCTTCTTCTTTACTAAGAAGGTTTAAAATTTCTAAAGTGAATGTTTCATCGTCATGGTTAACAATAGTTACACTTTTATTTTTGAACTTTCTTTTTATTGCATCATTATATCTGAATATAACTCTGCTTTTATCGTTAATTTTATTCATTTCTCTCCCGCTAACGTTACGGGCGCCAGTTGCATTTTAATTCTTCAGCTAATTGCTGAATCCATGTTTTATCATTAGTTTCAAAACCTAAAAGTAAATTACAAGCATTTATCTTGTTTATTACTTTATCTTTTTCAGCCCAATCATGCGTGTTGTCCTTTTCATACATAAGTTCGCCTAAATAAATAAGTAGCATATCTTTTAATTCTTTATTCATTTTTTTCCGCTAACGTTACGGGTTCCGGTTGATTGTGGGTATTTATGAGTTACCTGCTACCTTCGGACAAACCCTGCTGATTGTGCCAAATGATAAATTTTATAACAGCTAACCAACATTCAGTTATTGAATTATTTTCAGGCAGACAAGGGCTTTCTATGTACGAATGTTCTTTCAGCCAAATTCTTGTTCTACCCGGACGGATTGAAACTTCACTTACTTTCCTATCAATATGTATTTTTTCAATTACGGGCATCAACCAGTCCCATGAAGAACTGTATTTTAGTTCTCTTGGTAAATATGTAGAAATTGAGTTTGGCAAATAATAAAATTCACCTTCTTTCGGAGACCTGCCTTTTGTTGCACCCACATAGTCCGCAATCAGACAATTGCCTTGCTCTGTTGACAAGGCAGCAGGTAACAACGGGATTTGCTTTATTCCCTGTTTTTTGCTCATACTGTTTTTGCTTTATGCCTTGCGGCGG